>PVMK01189486.1_pt2 | contig 96046 bp, 99 predicted proteins | sample 1853481 | NCBI WGS metagenome assembly PVMK01 (sample SAMN08533507, study PRJNA380276) | Marine sediment metagenome, whole genome shotgun sequencing project.
TGGCCGCAAACTAATGGCTTTCTGGGCGGCTGCTACCGCCATGTCGGACTGGCCGGAGTCACGGTAGGCAGCCGCTAATATCTCGACCCACCAGGAAGCATAGGCAGGCGCATAACGGATGGCCGCCTTGACGCGCTCGATGGCTTTTATTGATTTACCACAATAGACAAGAATGTTGGCCGACAGCGCGTTGGTGTTAGCACATAGCGGTCTGATTTTGACAGCTTCCTCGGAAATCATTTCGGCTTCATCGTGATGCCCACGTAAAAGCTTAACGTGGGCGAGTACAATGTGCGCCTCGCCAGTGGCGTCCTCCATGGCGGCGGCGCGTACCGCCCACTCGCCCGCATTGTCGAGCGACTCATCGATATCGTCGCCCCATCCCATGGTCGCGTCCCAGTAGTGGCAGAACGCCACCAGGGTTGGACCCAGCGCCACGTCCGGCGAAATCTCCGTGACCTTCTCGGCCATATGCCTGGAATCTGCGACCCCGTTCTTGTCGAAATCCGAAAGTCGGTCGAGCGCGCGATAATAGAGCTCCAGTGCCTTCGGGTTGCGAAGCGTCTTACGCCAGACTTTGGCCTGCTCACCGCTGATCAATTTGACGTCCATGGAGGTAATGATTTTCTGGGCGATATCGTCCTGCACAACGAACGAGTCGTCGATCACGCGGTCGTATTGTTCGGTCCACAAAACCTGACCACTCGTGCCGTCGGTCAGCTGCGCCGTCACGCGAAGGCGTTCATTATTGCCGCGCACCGATCCCTCCAGCACGTACTGAACGCCCATCTCGCGGCTGACCTGTTGCGGTGCGGCATCACGGCCTGCATACACCGCGCTACCCGTTCCCGCCGCGATGACGAACAGCCCGGTGATCTTGACTAAAGCGCACTGCACGTCGATGCGGATACCTTCCGCGATATAGCCAAGCTCGCCGCCAGTGCTATGATCTTTGAAGGGCATCAAAATCACGGACGGTTTCGATGGCAAAGGCAAGCCCAAACCTTGGCACTGCGGAGGCAACGATTCATCGAGCCTGCGTTATCGGGCACCTCGACGCCGGCCGTGTCGATATGAAACGTTCTGACGGGTCGCGCGATATTCTTGACCTCAATTTCGCCCTTGTCGATCAGACGGACGTCTGTCTTGCCTTGAATCTGGTCGGCCACCGCGCCGGAGATACAGATGCCGCCCGGCATGGCGAGGCTTTCCAACCGCGCCGCGACGTTGACACCATCGCCGTAGACCTCGCCCCTGTCCTCGATCACATCGCCGAGGTTAAGGCCGATACGCACCTGCACATGATGGTCTCGGGCGATGTCTTCGTTGACGGTGGAGATCCGTTCCTGAATGGCGACGGACGTCTTGACGGCGCCGATGACACTGGGAAACGTCGCCAGGATGGCGTCGCCGGCGTATCGCAAAACCTCGCCGCCGTTCTCGCGAATGGTTTCCGCCGCCGAATCAAGAATCGCCATGACCCGCCGGTGGCTACCTTCCTCATCGAGATCCATCAATCGGCTGTAGCCCGCCACGTCGGCATAGAAGATGGTGGTAAGTTTTCTTTTCAATTCGCTCATATACAATCTATCGCCAAAAGGAACATATCACCAAATTGCCCAAAGCGGCTATACAAACGCGTTACGTTCGATAATCAGAATGTGGCCAACATTGGTACCGTCTGGGCGTTAGGGAGGGCTCCTCGGATTGGAACTAAATCATGCTAGCACTGTAATATAACAAGATGTTTCTGCGAATCTATCGATTTGTCCGCAGTGTATATGGACTCCTCCTAGTTTAGCAAGTTTTGCGATGAATAGAATTAAGACGCGAATGTATATACGGCTTTTCGTTGGAGACGCTATCTCCCAGCCCACAATGTATGCGCACTCTACTGCCTCTACGAGTATCTGGCCTTGTTATGGCCGCACAGCGGAACAGGTTTAAGTAGAGCAGATATCTTTATCTGATCACGGCTTGCTTGCTGAACACGGTCAGGCAGGTAAAAGACCTGCCAGTTGGGTTTTTCGGTACGCCGTCCCCTGGGTCAGTATGGCCCAGGCGGTGCGGACATTCTTGTTGGCCAAGGCAACGGATGCTTTGCCATAGCCGGCCCGCTGGACTAACGCCGATAACCATTGATCTTTTGTTGTCCTGGGCTCTTTGAGGTGGTTGATATAGGCCCGGGCACCCTGAATCAAGACCGCCCGTAATCGTTTATTGGCAATACGTTTGGATATCCCCACCAGGGTGGTCTTGCCCCCGCTGCTATACTGCTTCGGGGTGAGCCCGAGATAGGCCGCAAACTCCCTGCTGTTCTTAAAGGCTTCTCCGGTCCCTAAGGTGGCATACAACAGGATCGCACCAATTGGACCAATGCCTTCGAGCGCTGTGAGGCGATGACAGGCGACGTGTTGCTTGACCAGCACATCAATCTCCTTGTTCATCAATCGGATATCTTCGCGTAAGTCACACAACCGGCCAACCAACAGGTGTAATGTGGCACGATAACTATCGGGCAGCTCATTGTCGCCATCTTCCAGGATCTCAGGAATACGCGTATGTAATGTACTGAAGCCTTTGGGGATCGCGATACCAAACTCCAAAAGAATGCCGCGGATATGGTTCGACAGCGCGGTACGGTCCTGCACCAGCAGCTCCCGAGAACGCTGGATCGACTGCAGACCCTGTTGTTCCACCGTCTTTAATGGCGCTTCCTTCAAATGGGGACGCATCGCCGCTTCGGCCACCGCCAGCGCATCATTCTCATCGGTCTTGTGGCCTTGTCTGAAAGGATACACCGATAACACCGGCAGAATCTTGACCTCATGTCCTTGTGCCTGGGCATAGCGTGCCCAGTAATGCGCCGTCGCGCACGCCTCAAACGCGACCAGGCCGGGTTTTTGTTTCGTTAGATATTCGCTGAACTTCTTGCGGCTAAGTGCTTTATTGTGAAGTTGTTTGCCGCGGGAAGATACTGCGCAGACCTGGATTACATTCTTTGCCAGATCAACACCAATCGTATTATGATTCTTCATGTATGGATTCCTCTGTTGAGTGTTGTGGTAACTCTCGACCCTAATTACTTAGGATGGAGGAGTCCATACATTGAGTATATAGGAGACTCACAGATATTCACAGTGAACGGCCACTTAGGAGCAAGCTGACGTTCAGGGCCGGGCAATTGCCTAAATCGGGCATTGATGTGATACTTAATTATTGATTGTTACTCTGGATAGTCTTTTGATGCAGTAGCAGTGGCCAACTTACCGCCCCTTTTCTTTTTCTGTGCTTTAGCGGTCCATACGTAAGTATGAGTGCCGTCTGGCGGACAGGGACTCTTGTACTTGAACGCGCCGGGTTCGATTGTATTTTGACTCGCATACTCAACAACGCCACCGCCATGGTTGAAACGGGGTGCATCTTTGTCCTTCAGTTTGAAGGCTATAAATTTTGTTTCCGGCGGCACATTGGACAGTACGAATGTTGGGTTGGTGACAGTGTTTGGATCTCCAGTCGTACAGCTAGGGATATTCCCCCAGTCAAAAGAGACAATTGTAAATTCATCCGCGCTCGCACTGTAAGCATTCAGGGTAAACAATCCGGTTAACAATATAGCTATTGATTTCACTTTTGCACCTCGTGTTTTAAGATGGATGTCCGCTGTGAGTTGCGAGTTCAACCGATCGTCTCAAATTAGAACTTCAAATATATTCAGTGTAATTCTCGTTTCGCTGAGCACCATAGAATTTGGCACTCGGGCACCACAGCCCCAGATGTCTAATTTAGAGAGTCAAAAATTTGAACGCGACAAACCCTGATACTCTAAAACGTTGGCAGTCGTAAAGTCTTTGAATACGAGACAGCCGCTCAAGTATTTAATGAATGTGTTTCAGCGATCGACTGAAATCGTAACGTAGCGGAATTCTTAGATTTCCGAAATTATTCGCTATATACTACCATCGATAGTTCATTATTAGGTTAGAAAACCCGCTAGAATCGATTTTATCGATTCATATTAAAAATAAATATGCTTGAATATGCCGCGCTAGTTTTACTGATCGTCATGATAACTTTTGTTATTTACATGGTTATATTTATCCATGACATCCCCTACGAAATTGCGAAAGAAAGGGGTCACCCCCATCAGGACGCCATCCATATTGCTGGTTGGGTGAGTATGTTTTTGGCGCATTCCATCTGGCCGTTTCTCTGGATATGGGCCTATCTTTATAAGCCGGACCAAAAATTCATGCAGCTTGAGCTTACCGGTGCTGGATCGGCCGGGCAGGATGAAAAAATTGCAAGTCTTGAAGCCCAGGTGAAACTCCTGACCGAAATGATTGAGAACTCAAAATCGGAAACTACGGTAGATGATGTAGAGGAGTCGCCAAATGGTTGAGCTTCTCATAATTATTTATTCGATGCTGATGTGGCTGGTGTTCAAAGTATTCAAAGTGCCTCTGAATAAATGGACCGGAACTACCGCAGTCCTGGGGGGCGTGGTGAGTATCGGGTTCTTGTTACTGATGATGGGTATGTACCATCCTTTCACCAAGGAAGGACGTGTTTACGCGCTCACTACGCCGATATTGCCAACGGTTAAAGGCCGGGTAATTGAAGTTAACGTGAAAACGAGCGATCGTGTAAAAAAGGGTGATGTGCTGTTCAAAATTGATCCTGAACCATTTGAGTATGAAGTTGCAAAACTCGAAGCGGAATTGGTATTTGCACAAAGTAACCTTGAAGACGCCAAAGCATTATTCGCAAAAGCAGTGGGTCCTGAGAAAAATGTCGAAATCGCAAAATCCACTATGGATAGCCTAAGGGCCCAACTCGATAATGCCATATATGAACTCAAGGAAACTGTAGTTCGAGCCAGTGATGATGGGTCTATTGCCCAGGTTCGTCTGCGCCCGGGCGCATTGGCGGTTCCAATGCCTTTCAGTCCGTTAATGACATTTGTGCATCACAAAGACCGCTTCTTGCTTGGGGGATTCCAGCAAAACCCATTGCAAAACATTAAACCTGGTTTTGACGCAGAAGTTATTTTTGTTGCAGTACCTGGAAAAGTATTTTCAGCCTCAGTGGTTGGTGTCAGTGAGATAATGGCACAGGGGCAATTGCTGCCCGATGGTCGGCTGGTGAGGCTTGATGGAGTTACAACGCGGGACGAGTCCTGGTTCAGATAAATATCGAGGATGACCTGTCAGATTATCAGTTACCGATAGGGGTAAAAGCCTATATCGCAGTTTATTCAGACACGTGGACGCCGGTGGCAATAATTAGAAAGGTCCTGCTGCGCGTCATGAGCTGGGAAAACTATCTGTTTTCTTTTATGAGTTGAGATATCGCTCAACAAAGAGTGAACAGTCAGTTCGAATCTGGTCTTTTTGCTCTGAAATAACTCATTTCAATCCCTTTTCATTTTCCAGGGCCTTGTCGGTGATATCTTTGCAAAGGCCTATTAATCGTGTAACCAGTGAATGGTATTCCGGTTTTTCGTCGAGCATTGGTTTTATACGCGAGGTGTCGGCATGTATTTCTTTGAGTAAGCTGAGGTCAAAGTCACTTAGGACCTCTCCATTGTTGACCCTCTCCTGCATTGACAGCAGTCTCGGCAGCCTTTGTTTTTCGAGTCTTTCCAGTAGTGCGGCTATCACGCCTGGGCTTAGTGTTGGTTTTTTCAAAATCGTTTGTGAGCTAGTTTGTATTGTGTAGTAAATCAGGTTCGGTGCCCGTATCCAGGCAATAAAAAATTATCGCGTCGGTCCAATCTAAGGCATCAAGCGTACATACAGTAGTTTCCACAATAATGATCTTTCAATACAGTGGCTACATATACTCAGATTGTTATTTATAGTATATATTATAGTATGCTATATGGTCAGTAGACGTTTAATCCATCAATCGAAAAATGAATAATGCTAAGAAATCCTGGCAAAGAGATGGATAAAGAAGCCAACTTCTTCATTCGATTTTGGCAGATGATGCGGAGTCGTAGCCGCGTGGCTACATGGATTGTTGCCGTGTTCTTCTTCCTTGCGGGAATGGCCTACATGATCACTTTTAACTGGACTATGAAGGTCACCAATACCGAGCAGTTTTGTATCAGTTGTCATGAAATGAAGGACAACATGTATCCCTCCTATGTTAAAAGCATCCACTACAGCAACCGCTCTGGGGTGAGGGCAACCTGTTCGGATTGCCATGTTCCGCACGAATGGACTGATAAAATTGTTCGAAAGGTCCAGGCCAGCAAGGAAATCTGGGGAAAAATCACCGGCACTATCGATACCCGGGAAAAATTTCTGGAACATCGGGTGTACCTGGCGAAGAGGGAATGGAAGCGTTTCAAGAAAAATGACTCCCTGGAATGTCGCAATTGCCATGACCAGTCGTATTTCGATTTCGCAAAACAGCAGGCCCCCGGAAAATTCATGCATACAGTCATGATAGACACCGGACAATTTACCTGCATAGACTGCCATAAGGGCATTGCCCATGATTTGCCGGAAATCGAAGGTCTCGATGCGATTCGTCCGGCGACAATAGAACCCACCATGCGCCCCCCTTATGACCATACGGTTATGACTCAGGAATCAACAGAATGAGTACCCTTGAATCCGTTTTCTGGCATGTTCTTGGCTACGCGGCAATCCCCGTCATTATTGTTAGCGGTATCGTGATAAGTGCGCTGGTTTTTTATCTTCTGGTGAATGTATTGGTAAAGGAGGAGGAAGAAAATCAGTGAACCAGGTAATTGTCAAAACAGCAGCATTCACCGGCGCACTGCTATTCGGAACGCTTTTGTCAACCAGTGAGTTGTTTGCACAAGACGACCTGGGAAACGGCAAGTTTGTGTACGAAGAAGTGTGTGCGACCTGCCATGGCGCCTATGGTGAAGTAAGTAACGCTGTCGTTCCCAATATTCTCGGACAGTATTCGGCTTATATGCTCACCCAGATGGCTGCCTTCCTGGCCCAGGATCCGAAGGAATTCAGGGGCGGGGTGGCCGGAAAACTCAAACGCTCAATACTTTCCGATCTATCAGTCCAGGACATACAGGATGTCGTCGCCTACCTGGGTACGATCAACTACAAGATTATCGGTGCCAGCAAGGAAGAAGCGGAAGCGCGGGGTGAACTCGCTGCCAATGGCTGGTGGCTGGCCAATTATGCCGGCTGCGGAAATTGCCACGGTGACGACTTCCAGGGGCTTCGTGTGAGAAGCCCGGGAACCGGTGAGCTGGACCCGACCGTCGGCACGCCGATGACACCAAAACTGGTTGGACTCAAATACGAGTATCTGATTCGCCAGCTTCAGGCATACCAGAGCGGCAATCGTGCAGGGGGATTGTCAGCGATGAAACACATCATGGCACCTTTGTTTCAGTCTCCCCGGATGATGCAGGCCATAGGTGTGTATGCGGAAGGGGTGAGTATTGTTCCTGTCCCCGGGCCTGGCGAGGAGGCACAATAATGCTTCGCCTGATATTCCTGGTGGTCATTGCTGCTGTGTCGGTTCAGCCGGTGTATGCAGAGGTTCCGTATACCATGCGAGATGGCATAGAAGAGGTGGACTACGAAAAGCTCAACCCGATCCCTGGTTTCAGGCTGCCGGATTCTGGCCAGTTTCGGGATGCAACCTATGTGCATGGGGAAGACGAAGATTACAGTCGTCATCCAATGAGTTTCTCTATCAGTGATGATGGTGAAATCGTAATCGACAACAATACAGGACTGATGTGGGAACGTAACATTAACTGGCGTTCGGGAAAAACTGTTCCGCCAAAAGGCAAATGGCGTCCCCAGGATGTATTTGCCTACAAGGACGGCGAACCCAAAAGGCGACCCTATCATGAGGGCGTCCAATACTGTAAAGGTCTCAAACTCGGTGGTTACGATGACTGGCGAATGACCAACATGAAAGAGGGACAGACCATAGCCCACTATGCCACAGCACGCCCCACCATATGGCAGAAGTACTTCAATGACACCGATCCAGGACTGCCGGGATATGGCGATCGCGGCAAAGGGGGGATGTGGGCCGGCCCTCTCGGTCCCGACCATAACAACAGTGGCTGGCATCTCGGTTTCATTGACGGTCACATGATGGGCTATCCCAGAGGCGGCTACAAGACCACCCGCTGTGTGCGTGCGGACGACAACGGAACCTATTTCCTGCCGGATTTCGAGGACAATGGCGATGGAACCGTTATTGACCGGGTAACCAGTCTCGTGTGGGTGCAGGAAACCGACGGTGTTAAACGGGCCTGGGAACCGGCGATTGCATACTGTGAAGACCTCGAGTTCGCCGGTCAGTCCGACTGGAAACTGCCCCATAACAGGGAACTGGTCAGCCTGGTTGACCTGCGCAAGCAAAAACCGGCCATTGATGTGAAATTTTTTCCAGATACGGATTACAAGGCCTACTACTGGTCGCGAACTCCGGAGACGCGGGACGCCTTTCGAAACATGATGTCGGAAACGACGGTCCAGCCCGAAGACATGGACTTTAATAATGCCACCGAGAACGCATTTTTTCAGAGCTTCATGCTGGGTGGTAACTGGCGGGGACCCCGGAGCCTGGAAGGCCTTGTTCGTTGCGTTCGTTATCCCAACTGAAAGGACAAAAATTAAACACAACTAACTTGTTATGCCAAGGGGTCATGCGAGGGGTCAAGTCTTGAATTGACCGCAATAAGCGGCCCCTCAAAATGAATTTTTGATCGTCTGCTTTTCTTAGGATTGTCATAACACATCTCCTGTCTCTTCATTTTAAGACATTTCAATGTGTCCACTAAACCAGGGCTGGTCCTTATAGCAGCCTCCTGAAAATTCACAGCCAACGACCTCTTACGGGAAATTTATGTGTTTCTGACCCGCAATTGGGGACATAACACACGTTACATAAGGATTTCATTATACGAAGTAGTTACAACTTCCGCTGACGGGGTACAGGTGGTGCTACACAACCAGTAGCAAATATCGCCATAGGCAAGATGGCAAAGAGTAAATTGAATTTTCGAATTTTTGACATGTTGAGAATCATATGCTGGCCGCTCACTGTGAATATCGCACTTTATCGGAGACCTGTGTATTTTGGTAGTAAGTTTAGGTAAGTTACATGTAAGCTGGGGATGTGACATTGTGGAACTACGACGATTTTTGTATACTCCAGCTGCGCCGATTTGAGATTCAGCTTGCGGGCGCTTAATAAATTCAGCTAAAGCGAGGGAAACCCCGTTTTTGCGTAAGCTGAACGGGTATTTTATTGGGTGGTCGACCCTTTCAATAATGACAACTCCGATCCGGTATTTTATTTTCAGCTTGTGCGCCGGGGCATTGGGGCCAAAGCACTAAAGAGAAACAGGTCAAGGCTGAACCCAGCAAAATCATATCCCTCTTATGAAACGACCCTAATTAGTCCAGCTATGGCTGATGAGGTACAACCATAGAAGGGGTCGGAGGGGCCGCCGGCTTACGGGCTAAAGAGGGGAATCCGTATAAAGAAGACTGACTCAGCGGCGCTTACCGCGGTGTATGGGGGAGCCCCTTAGAGATCATTGGCTTAACTGGGTTCAAGAGAGCAACGGAAAATGCACGATTTGCAATAGATCAGAATATAGAAAAGCTGATCTTACAAGAGATGTTGGTGGCGATGTCCGGAATCTATACAATTGCCTTAGATGCTTTAAGCAGCAAAAATCTACCCCATGGAGATGTTAATTAGTCTGGGGTAAAGGTATTTATTCTTCGGTATGGTGGGTAGAGTGGTGGGTAGAATATATTTACATCAGTAAATATTGTTATAATTCAATTAGTTATAGTTTATATATGGCGGTGTGTGCATCTGCTGCAAACCAGTCTCTAAATACCCTGTTCACGGGAATAATACAGGGAAATAAACTGAAAAATACAGCGAATTTGGCACGGGCAACCGCTAAATTGTTGCTTTTGCTTGCTTTTCACTTCATCAGAAATAACTGGAGCCAAAATATCAGGGAATTAACAGGGAATGGGGTATTCTCCCCTGCCCCATATCATTCCTTTACTTAAGCTCATATTGTGAAAATTTTATACTTTTAAATGGATTAGGATACAGGGGTCAGATCAATTACCTGTAGTTAATTTGGCAGTACCGTATGTCTAGGTTGTTTTTTTAATCCAGGATTTACACCAGCCTTTTGCAGCGACGCTTTTACCCGGAAATATTACGCAGGCACCCCATTCTTCTGTATCACCCACAGTGTACAACTGGCAGCCATCACAAGTCTCGCCTTCAGTTATAGATTCATGGGCGTATCCTAACGCAACAGCCTGGGGATCATCCAGCTCAACCTTAGGCCCATCTTCCGATCTCGCAATCATTGGAAAAAGCGACCCCAAGGGGATAAATACAGTTCCTTTGGCCAATGTCTTCAATACTTCTCTTCTGGTGGATTTATTCATACTCAACTCCGGTTTCTTACTGGTTATATTTTTGATATTTACAATGCGATTTCACCAATTCTACTTCGACTAAAGCATTTGGCAAAACCTAACTGCTTGGATTTTTACTCCCGGGTAAAAGCTCCCAGAATAACTAGCACGCTCTATGCAGCTAAGCAGACGGAAACATTCAACGACCTGATTCCGTAGTTATGGGCCTCGCTACCATGCTGCAGGTAAGTGATTTATACAGGGAGCTGTACTCAGTTTCAAAATTGTCGCTTAGTTGTGGGTCCCGATAATTTTCGTACTGGCGGTTTATTTGTATGTAATCTTCGTTAAGCAGAAATTTTCTCACCTCCCTCAACAAGCTCTTTTCCTCAAGATCGATATGTTTTCGCTGCAAGTAGATGTAACGGAGCCCCATTTCTGAAATTTCTTTATGATCTGCAAATTCTTCGAGCTCAGCTTTTTTGACCAATTCATAAAAATCATTGCTGAGTTTACCGATAGACTCATGCTGGAGTTTAATTTCATCGGTCACTTTTTTAAAACCAGCCGTCTTTTTGGAAATGCACCGCATAACGGCATCTTCTTTCGGGTGATGCACCAAATCAGTGTATTCGACCATATAACGCATGCAGTCAGCCAGCAACCCATAGTCCGGGCCAACCTCACTATCGATTCCATATATTTCTTTCTCCATGATAAAGAGAATCCTGGAGATGCTGATGTGATCGTACCGAATCTGTTCTACCAAGTCATACATGGTATTTCCCGTTTCCTGCATTAATATTATTTTACATTTATGTAATCCTGAGTCTCTTTGACCTGGATCAAATATACGGGTATTGGCAAGTTAACTTCTCAGGCTTGGGCAGGGGTACCTGAAATAGCAGGTTTCACCCAGACTTTCTCATATCGTACTCCACAATGAACATATTGTCTTAATTTCTGGGCACCTGTAATTCCACTTTTGAATAGTAAAATCGGTATTGGCAAGTTAACTTTTGACCCGCTACCAATTTAACGCAATAAGATCTTTAAACAACCATTGACTGTCTCCAGGACAACATTGCCCCTTGTCTGAGTAATCGACAATGAATAGCTGAAAGCAAGCGACGACTCAGATTGAATAGATTGTAAACTGCTGCATGCTAGGTGGAGGGTAGAGATGTCAAAGACTGAACTGTGGGCGCAACGTATGGACAAATGGGGCCATGGCAAAGTTCGATGCTCCCCGGAGACCCTCCCTAAACGACCTTGATGCCGGTATTGGCAAGCTAACTTTTGACCTGCTACAAATTTAGCGCAATATGCTCTTTAAACAGCCGCTGCCTGTCTCCAGGACAATAATGCCCCTTGTCTGAGCAATCGATAGTGAATAGCTGAAGCCAGGTGACGACCTAAATTGAATAGATTGTAAACTACTGCATGGATGCTCAGGAATCGTTGCGCCTGTCGGGGTGATTTGAACCGGCGCACTCCCCTCTTCTGTACTCGAGTCGGCTGATGCGAAAGTTCAGCACAATTATTAGCATATCGCCCAGTATTGTGAATGACATCTGGTATCAACTCTCGATGGGCGACGCCATAGCTTCTCAGCTTGTCCGTGACAATCCGTCTTGGTTCACCCTGGTGGGTCTTTAATATCCGCCTAAAGAACCGTTTCGCAGTAGCACCATCACGGCGTGACTGGAGGAAAACATCAATGATCTCGCCATCCTGATTAACAGTTCGCCACAAGTAATGCTGCTTACCATCGATCTTTACATATACTTCGTCTATGAAGAACGTATCCCCGAAGCCCCGGTGTTTTCGTCTTAACCGCTTGGCGTAATGGGGGCCAAACTTGTTACACCATAAACGTATGGATTCTCGAGTTACGATAATTTCCCTTTCCGCTAACAAATCCTCAATTTCTCGATGACTCAGATTGAATTGATAGTATAGCCAGACTGCATATTGGATGATTTCGGGTGAGAATCGATGGCGTTTATAAGGATTGCTTCTTGATTTCATCCCAGCATTATCGCTCAACCGAGGTTAACTGGGCAGTACCGTATCGAACACTACATAAGCAATACCTTAGCCCCCTTAACGGTGTTGTGCTTCAATTCCAGCAATGCCTGATTGGCCTCTTCCAAAGCATATGTAGTGACTTCAGGTTTGATCGGAATCGCAGCAGCAAGTGGTAAAAACTCAGTAATGTCCTCACGGGTAATATTGGCAACGGTCTTGATTTCCTTTTCCATCCAGAGGTGTTCGTGATAACTCAGATTGAGCAAGTAGTCCTTATCAGCATCCTCTTTGCGAATGGCGTTGACTACCAGACGTCCTGCCGGTCGCAGGTTCTTTAGTGCTTCGACTACCGGCTTCCAGGCAGGAGTGGTATCGATAATAGCATCAAGGGCCTGAGGTGATCGTTCCGTCGTATCACCGGCCCATACCGCGCCCAGTTCAAGGGCAAAATCTCTAGTTGCCTGGTCCCTGGCGAAGACAAACACTTTACTGTTTGGGTACATGTATCTGGTCAGTTGCAGCACGAGATGTGCCGATCCACCAAAACCGGTCAAACCGAGTAAATCACCGTCCCTGATGTTAGTCAGTTTCAGTGCGCGGTAACCAATGGCACCCGCACACAAAAGTGGTGCTGCCTGCTTATCGGAAAAGATATTGGGAATATGATAGGCATATCCTTCGGGCACCGTCATGTATTCAGCGTAACCGCCGTTGGTATCTCTACCAGTCGCACGAAAGTCGGAGCTGAGGTTTTCATCCAATTCACCACTTGAATAATGGATCCAACCGACTCCCACACGTTCTCCCTTGCTTAATTTGGTCACGTCCTTTCCCAGTTCCTCTACTCTTCCTATAACTTCGTGCCCCAATACGATGGGCATAAGGGCTGGCATCGTCCTGCCTTCGATCTCATCCAATTCGGTATGACATACACCGCATGCACTGACCTTAATCAATACTTCGTTCCACCCAGGGCTTGGAATTGGCAGATCGACCAGATTCAGAGGTGCATCGACCTCATCAAGGGACACGATTTTGGGTAATATCATTGCTCGCATTAGGACACCAGTTTAAAATCAACAACCGCTAAACCATCGGTTTTTCCCATCGGGGTTATTACTGTTTTTCATAATCAGTTTTGGACAGGCCAACTCTATCGTTTTCACATTATCAGTTCTCTGACATAGATCAAGGTGGATATGTAAGTAAGCGTCCTGAATGTTATGCAATTTTAGGACGTATTCAAAGCAGGTAGGTAGTTCTAAGTCATTGATTATTCGTTATAGGGTAGACTATTTTTGTGTCGAACTGGACAGGATTTACATTAACCTGTCAGTACGGTTGGTGGCACTGAAAAGTGTTGGAGAGGTATTGGCAAGTTAATTTTTGACTCAATACGAGATTAACACAATATACCCTTTAAACCGCCGTTGCCTGTCTCCCGGACAATATTGCCCTTTGTCTGAGTAATCGATAATGCATGGCAAACCAGGTGACGACTCAGATTGAACAGATTGTAAACTGCTGCATGAATACTTAAGAATTATTGCGCCTGTCGCGGTGATTTAAAACGGCGCATCCCCCACTCCCGTATACGAGTTAGCTGATGGGAAAGCTCCGCACGATTATTCGCATACTGGCTGGTATCATGAATGACGTCAGGCATCAACTCTCGATGAGCAACCCCATAGCTTCTCAGTTTGTCCGTGACAATCCGTCTTGGTTCTCCCTGATGGGTCTTTAATATCCGCCGAAAGAACCGTTTCGCAGCGACTCCATCACGGCATTATCGCTTAACCGAATTTAACTTGGCAGCACCCTTTGTCGTGTTCATCACTCCATACTCCACTACTTTGAAGCCTTCGATAGACCCGGGGCGATTCAGCTCTTAAAAATTAACCTGCCCCTGCCCTACGATGGGATATGTTCAATTCATCCAGCTCACAAGTTATTCTATATATTGCGACTAAATATCGACAATTGGTGATTCCCAACATCGGGCTATTGCTGATACCATTCTAGCAAATTTGACATTTATTCATTTACCGGTTCGATTTTCTTTTGCTTTTCAAAATGTTGACACTCCTCATTAATTAGCATCTATTATTTCAACAACAGCAATGCCATCGGAAAAACCCTCCAACACCGCAGTTCTTCGCTACTTATCTGGTCCGCAACGGGGGTTAGTCGAAACCCTAGCGCGAAAAACTCTATTTGTTGTAGCAGACGTAATGGGCAATGCCAGAATCGTAACGCCCGATGGCCATCCAAATGAGTCCTGCATGGGAATCCTGCATCGAATGGGTTCAAGCTATGAACTGGAAGTCTCTGAAAACTATGATGTGTGGATAAATGGCAATCTCGTTGATGAAAAGCATGCTTTAAAGTCGGGTGATTTGCTTGAGCTAGGACGATCAGGTCCGGTTCTGCGTTATCGATTATACCCACCTGGAACCGTACCCGAAAAAAACTTGGCCGAGGCACTGGCGGATTCTATCGAAGTTTCCAAAGTCGACAGTGCCTCTCGTCTCGGTCGCACAGGGAAATTTTTAACCGCCCTAGCCCAGGATCTGGCGACCAAAACCACGCTATGGTTTCGTGTATGGACGTTGGTTCTATTAACTCTGCTGGTATTTGCCATTGTGGCCCTAGTATTTCAAAACTACCTTTTTCAAAAACAACTGTCCACAGATTCCTTCCGGATCGAGAGTATTTCAAAAATTTTGGAACAAACCAGCGCCAAGGCGATTACGAGCTATGAGCTTGATCAACTACGAGAGGAAGTTAGCAAGGGCCTAGTCGCCGCCCTGGAGCGCCTGACGCTGTTGGAGGAGCGTTCCGATGTCTACGCCAGGATCATATCTGAGGCGATGGAATCTATTGTGTTTGTCCAAGGTTCTTACGGGTTTATTGATTCAAATTCCGATAGACCCCTGCGGTCCATTAAAATACCGAATGATCGTTACCTGTTCACCTTTGACGAGTCAGGTGAGTTCGTAACAATACCGTTTTCAGGTACTGCATTTATTGCAACAGTGGATGGCCTGCTTGTAACTAACCGACATATAGCTGAGCCCTGGCGGATCTCGGAACCTTTTCCATCCCCTGATCAAATTAATCTAGTGCCAGTAATTCAACGCATACGTGCATTCATACCCGGCAGTGAAACTTTCGTAAGTATCAAACCTGTTCATATATCTGAACAGGTAGATCTTGCTGTTATGCAATCTGACAATGGTGCTAGGGGAGTTAAAATGCTGGAGTTAGAAATGCAGGTTCCTGAACCTGGGGACGAAGTATTGGTTTTGGGTTACCCCCTTGGTTTGTCAGGAATTATCGGCAGAACCAGCCTGGAATATTTATCGGACACCAATGAAACCAATCTCGACTATTGGGAGATGGGAGATAAACTTGCCCACGAAGGGCATATCAAGCCCCTCGTGAGTAAGGGAATTGTTAGCCAGGTCACGGAAAAATTTATTGTTTATGATGCCGAAACCACTCTAGGGGGCAGTGGTGGACCGGTTCTAGATCTGCATGGTAAAGTAGTCGCTGTAAATACCGCTGTTATGCGTGGATTCGGTGGATCCAATCTTGGTATTCCGGCTGCACACGTGGCAGAATTGCTCGCAAGAATTTCAAGTCAACCCGACTGACTGTGAAATTCAACGATCTACTTTAAGCTAAATTCGTCCCAACGAAGCCTGTCTCAAAATCATAGCGGCAAGCTCTCAAGTGACGGTAGATTTGCGATCAAACTGCTGTGCTATCATACACGTGGTATTAGAGGCCAATCCCCATTTTGGCCGTACAACTCACGTAACCCCAGATAAGACTAACGATTTTGATAGCTGATATCTCTGACATGGATCAATTCATAGATAATGGAACGGCTCTACGCTTATGCCTCGGAAGACAAGCAAGCCAGGGGCTACCATGAAGAACAGCGAAATAATTGAAAGGCTGCATGAGATTTCGGATTTGCTGGAAGAGCAGGGTGCGAACGTTTTCCGGGTTGACGCCTATCGTCGTGCAGCGGAAACCGTTGAAAACCTGGAGCAACCGGTTTCGGAAATTGTTGAAAAAAGGGGCTTCGAGGGATTGACTGAGCTGCCAAGCATTGGTGAAGGAATCGCCCGATCGATCTATGAATATGTCGCGATGGGACACATGAGCCGGCTTGAAAGTCTCAGGGCGGGGCATGATCCGGTTGCGGTTTTCCAACAGATTCCCAGCATAGGCGTAATACTCGCCAACCGGATCGTGGATACCCTCCATATCGACACGCTGGAAGCCCTGGAGATTGCCGCTCACAACGGGCGTCTGGCAAAAATTCCCGGGCTGAGCACTAGCAAGGTAATAAATATCAAGTCGTGGCTCGCCCAGGTGCTGGGTGGCAGGCGGCTGAGACAACAGGGCAGCACCGTGGTTCCCGAGCCAACCGTCGGGATGATCCTGGAAATAGACCGCCAGTATCGTGAGCGGGCGGAAGCCGGTGACCTGCCAAAGATTGCCCCCAGGCGCTTCAATCCCGATGGCACGGAATGGCTCCCAATCATGCATACTGCCAGGGCAAAATGGCACTTTACCGTGCTGTTTTCCAATAGCGCGCGGGCGCACCAGCTGGGCCGCACCGGGGATTGGGTGGTGATCTATTTCTATGACCAGGACCACCATGAAGGACAGTCAACCGTGGTGGTCGAATACAAGGGAGTGTTAACCGGGAAAAGGGTGGTGCGCGGCCGCGAACATGAATGTCTCGACCATTATTTTCAGCAGGGCGAATTGATCGATAAACCTGCTCTGTCCGCGTAGCTGAAAATGGCTCGTGGTGGATTAATCCTCAGGTACTGGCGGATTATGTGGATAACAGATCGACGGGATTTGGTATTATTGTTGATCCGGGTGGTAGTGGCTCGTTCTCCTACTTGATTTCTACAAGAGCCGGTAGTACGTAAGTCATTTTTCGATGCAAACTAACACAGAAAGTACTTTGTTAGATTTAACTGATTTAAGTCAAAATGAAATATTTTTGTTGGTATACTGTTAATTGCGTTCAACCAGGATTTAATTCAAATGAGCCAATATTCAAATATTTTACTATGTACGGATTTTTCAAAATCCAGTGAAGTCGCTGCAGCAAAAGCTAACGAATTAGCTGAAACGCTAGGTGCAGATCTTACGGTTCTTCATGTAGTGACTTATGTCCCCCCTTCATACGTGGGAATTGAACTCCCCAAAAAATATGCCACCGTGGAGTATATTGTTGAGCGCGCAGAACACCACCTGAAAATTTGGTGTGATGAGCAGAAACTAATCAGTTGTACGCAGACTATCAATGCTGGAAATGCAAAAAAAGCAATTTCCAAATACGCAGAATCTTCTCATGTAGACCTTATCGTGGTTGGAGATCAAGGAGAGTCAGCTATAATGCAACCATTCGGTTCTGTCGCCTCATATGTAGTTCAGCATTCGCATTGTGATGTGCTTGTTGTTCGAAGTTAACCCAGAATTCTCTCATTTTTGAAATAGCATTAATCACTGATTCTCAAGTCCACTCACTTTACTACATTGGAATTTGATGTTCCGATGCGGTGTTGGATTCTAATCCGGGATTTTCTGTAATAGTGGCTTCAGTTAGAAGCAAAATGCTGGCAGAGGTGGCCCCCATTAGTTGGACAGTAATCAAAGAATCTTAAGTGTATTCCTGTCGTAGTTAATCTTAATTTATCCTACACTGTATCATTTTCCTGATAGTAATTTTGCTACACGAACTTTTGATATTTTGAGCTTGATCAATCTCCACTCCCGCCTAATCTGATAGAATATACTTAGAGCTTAACAGAGAGAAACGAGATATGACCGAAATCGAAGTAAAGAAGTCAGATGACACAAAGGAAACATTTAGGGAAAAAATTTCTGATTTGCTGGAAGAAATGTGGGAAAAAATTGGACAGCACCACCATTGTTTCTATGCAACACCAGGCAAGCTGCTCAAACCCGAAACGGATTTATCCGAAGACAGCGATGCCTTTACTTACCAGCTTGAACTGCCCGGTATGGATGAAGGGGATGTGGAGGTGGAAATTGGTTCAGGCCAGTTGTCTATTCGTGGAGAGAAACGTGACGAAAAGGAGGAGAAAGGTGAAAATTATATTTTGCCGGGAACGCCGTTATGGGAGCTTCGAACGCCGTTTCATGCTTCCGGAGAACGTAAAAGTCCGAAAAGTAAAAGCGAATTTTGAAAAAGGTGTGCTAACTGTAACTATTCCTTATGAAGTCAGCAAAGAGAGCAAACCGACCAAAATAGAAGTCAATGCCGACTGACCGGTCAGGATCGGCTTCGAAGAAATATTCGTCTTAGCTAGCTCAACCGAATGTGAGTCAGATTCCAGTGGATTTTCGCAGGGTTTCTTCTTGTAAGGTGTGTACAAAGAATAATTGTTGAAGTCTCGCACTCGACAAATATTGGTTTGCAGACTTTCCGCCCTTACTGTTTTACAGTGATTCACTTAACCTGCCTGGCAGTAGTTGGGTAACATTCACCACAACTATTGTGGCTGCAGCCATAGGTTGGTTGGCAATGTTAAAATAAAATAACTTAGAAAAGTTAGGGCATTGGCTTGCTGATAATAGGTGTGGATAGCGAAATTTTCACTACCGGTCGGGAAAACGCTGAAAAAGGGCCCGCTTCTTTGCCCAACTAAGATGTAATCTTTTAACCGGGTGTTCGTTTTATTTATCCAGTCCGTTATCTTCAGCAATTTGCCGAACTTACAATCTCTCCGGCAAGGCAGCGCGAATTTCCTGCTCGCTCATTTTGCTCAGGTCCTTGCTGATCTTTTTCGATACCAGTTTCTTCACACCGGGCGTCAGGGACTTATCCAGTAAACCCAGAAATCGAGGATCTGCAATAATTACCAGCCTCCCGTAGTCGTTATTAATCCGACCTTTTTCCAGGATTTCCGACACTTCCGCCGCAAACCGTACAGCAACCTGCTGCTTGGCACTATTTTCAAAACCGATGGCATGCCGTCCCTTGCCGGAACTGTCAAAACTGCGACCCGGGCGGTCGGAGACCAGGTCCCTCTCGTGTAGTCTCGATTCTGGTGACACCATGTCTCTCATTGATTCCATCGGCGATCGGGCACTAGTCGCAGTTAGAATTCGCGCCCTGGCGGAATCTGCAACAACAATCCAGGCATATTTCATATTGAAATCCTGTTGGTTATCTGGCTCTGTGGTAACCCTAACGATTCCAATCGCTCAGGGTATCGATTTGAATCATGTTCTCTTCAGCTCTAAAACCAGTACCAACTGCTGGTTGCTGGTAAACATTCCAGCAATCCGAATCATGACTCAAGACTCTCGATCACCGCGGTGAGAAACCGTCCCGCTTCACCGCCGGTTACGGCGCGGTGGTCAAAGGTCAGGGAAATGGGTAAAACACGATGGGCGACCACGTTGTCATCGACCACAACCGGACGTCGATCGATACGCCCTGCCCCCAGTATTGCCACCGTCGGTGGAACGATCACCGGCGTAGAATAGCGTCCAGCAATCATGCCAAAGTTTGACAGGGTAATGGTGTAATCGCGCATTTCACTGCCAGGAACCTTGCGTGAAATGACATCCTCTTTCAGTTTTTCCAGCCCATCCCGCAGGTCATCGTCATCACGACTGGCCACATCCCGCAGCACCGGGGTAAACAAGCCCTCTTGGGTATCTACGGCGATGGCAATATCTATATTTTCAAGTACCCTTCTAGCCGTCGAGTGACTATCGAACCAGGCATTTAAAACCGGTTCTGCCCTGCAACCGGCGAGTATGGCCCCGACCAGCCTGATGGTGATATCGGTTGCTTCGGACCAGGCATCGACATCTGCGTCATCCATAATCGTGGCGGGCACCACTTCATTACCTGATTGGGCCATTTTCCGGGCCATCACCCGTCTTGCACCGCGCAGGATTTCGGGTGCACCAAGAGCCTCGAGGCGCGCCTGTACCCGCCTCACATCTTCAGCGGTGACGCTGTTGTTCGGGCCACTTGGGCTTACAATGGCGAGATCAACATCCAGCTGGCGTGCCAGTGCCCGTATAGCCGGTGTTGCCTTGACCTGGGAACCGGACCTGGCGTCCAGGGTGGTCGCTTTCTCCTCAAGGGTGGTATCCCCTACGACCACTTCTCCCACCACCGTACCACTGTCCCCGGTCTCGTCACTGGCCGTGTCCCCCGCACTATCATCGGTCTGTGCGCCATCCCCGGCAAATCCCACCAGTGGCTTGCCGGTTTCAACGATATCTCCTACCGCCGCGAAAAGTTTTTCTATGCGCCCACTATGGGGCGATGGGATATCGACGATGGCTTTGTCCGTTTCTACCGCTACCAGGTTCTGATCGGCTTTGACCTCCTCACCCTCACTCACGAACCACTCAACAATTTCCGCTTCGGTGAGTCCTTCTCCCAGGTCTGGCAAGACAAAAGTTTTCACTGGTATGCCAGCGCCTCCCGGGCGGCTTTAATTATTCTGGCAGTAGAAGGCATGTAGTGTTCCTCAAGCCGGTAGTAAGGCATGATGGTATCGTATCCCGTGACCCGTTTGACCGGAGCCAGCAGGTAGAGCAGTCCCTGTTCGGCCAGCCGTGCGGCAATTTCCGCACCCCAGCCACCACTCAGGGGAGCTTCATGCACAATTATGCAGCGCCCGGTTTTTTCAACCGAAGCCAGTATGGTTTGCATATCCAGGGGCTTGAGTGTCGCCACATCGATGACTTCGGCGGACACACCCTGTTCGGCCAACTGTCCCGCCGCCTGCAAAACCTCATGGGTCATGGCTCCCCAGGTCACCATGGTGACATCGTCACCGGGGCGCAAGACAAAACAAACATCCAGGGGCAACGCCTCACCATCGTCCGACACCTCCTGTTTGACCAGCCGGTAGATTCGCTTGGGTTCAAGAAACACGACGGGATCATTATCGCGAATGGCTGCAAGCAACAATCCGTAAGCACGGGCAGGTGATGACGGGATAACAACCCGCAGCCCGGGAATATGAGCGAACAATGCTTCCATACTTTCTGAATGGTGTTCCGGGGCGTGGATTCCGCCACCATAGGGTGCACGCAAAACCATCGGGCAGCTGAGTCTCCCGCGGGTACGGTTGCGCATTCTTGCGGCATGGTTGAGTAGCTGGTCGATGGTGGAATAACTGAATCCCATGAACTGGATCTCCGCCACGGGCCGCAGCCCCTGGGCGGCCATGCCCACCGCAACACCAGCGATCAGCGTTTCCGCCAGGGGTGTATCGAGTACCCTCTCCTGCCCAAACCTGTCCACCAGCCCGTCTGTGGCGCGAAATACGCCCCCATCAACACCAACATCCTCTCCCAGTACGACAACGTCCGCGTTGCTTGCCATTTCATGGGTCAGCGCCTGGTTGACCGCATTTACCAGTGTAATCTCAGTCATCGCCATCCCCTTTATGCACTACCTGGTCTCGCTGTGTCTGCAGAGAATCTGGTAGTTCATGGTAGAGATAATCGAACATGGCTTCGGGCGCCTGGGGTTCGAGCCCAAGGTATTCGTTCACCGCCGCTTCGACGTTTTCACTGCATTCCTGCATCAGCTTTTCCTGGTCCTGATCAGACCACAGCCCGGCAGCGCGCAGATAGGCCTGGAGGCGGCTGAGTGGATCATTGGCCTCCTGTGCCGCCACCTCATCCGCATCTCGGTAGCGGCTTGCATCGTCTGCGGTGGTATGGTCACTCATCCGATAGGTAAGCGCTTCAATCAGGTAAGGCCCGCCGCCACTTCGAGCCTGCTCAATGGCTTTTGCTGCTGCTTGGCGAACCGCAATCACGTCGTTACCATCGACCTGCTCGCTGCCGATTCCTGCCGCAATGGCTTTCTGGGCCAGGGTCGCCGCCGCGGTTTGCTTTTTAACTGGCACCGAGATGGCCCACTGGTTGTTGCTGACCACAAAGATCAGTGGCAAATTCCATACACCGGCGGCATTCAGCGACTCATAAAAATCACCCTTGGAGGTCGCCCCGTCCCCCAGGAAGCATGTTACAACGCGCGGCTGCCTGCGTAGTTTGAACGCATAGGCGACACCTGCGGCATGGCAAGCATGGCTGGCAATGGGAACGGAAACCGGAAAATCCTCACGCGGCCCCTGGAAATCGCTGCCGCGTTCATCGCCGCCCCAGTAGAGCAACAGTTCGGTCATGGTGACACCCCGCCACAGCTGTGCGCTGAACTCACGATATGACGGGACCAACACATCCGAATCTTTCATCGCCGAGGCAACACCGGCGCCGATGGCTTCCTGTCCGAGGGGCGAACCAAATGTGCCAAGCCTTCCCGAGCGTTGCAGGTTCAGCGCCTTGCTGTCGAATGTGCGGGTCTGGAGCATGTTGCGGTAGAGCGGAATGAGGACTTGAGGGTCGCTGGCCCATTCCGGCAGGGTCTGAGAAACAACATTTCCCCTGGCATCGATACAGCGACTGAATTGAACCGTGAATTCGGCTATGGTGGAGTCACTTTGCGAGGATGAAATTTGTATCATGGCAATTAAACCTGTCGTGTCTGGCCGTAATCACTGGCAATCTATACACTATAGCATTACATTTTACGGCTGTATGCGGTTTGATGCAGGTCAATGAGTCCCCATGCAAAAAAGCGGTGCCTTTTCATCCGGATCAAATTTTGATCTCAATCATAGCCAAACGAGGCCGCATGTGATTAACTGGTGTGCGGCATGCAAAATAAACCCCTGACAAGAGTGGCAACACCAAGAATGAAGCGACCATGAATGAAGACGTGTTTCGTTTTTCAGATAATCTTGGCCCGACCAGGATTATTCACGTTTATGAGCCCGTCCTGGACCTGAAGGGAATCCTGGTGGTGGACAATGTTGCTGCCGGCCCGTCGATCGGAGGACTGCGCATGGCACCAGATGTAAGCCTGGAAGAATGCGTCCGGCTGGCACGCGCCATGACTCTCAAGAACGCCGCAGCGGAATTACCCCACGGCGGCGGTAAGTCCATACTGTTCGGGGATCCCGCCATGGACAGTTCCCGCAAGGAGCAATTGATTCGAGGATTTTGCGCCGCGCTGGGTAACGAGGAAGATTATATTTTTGGCCCTGATATGGGCACCAATGAGCAATGCATGGCCTGGGTCAAGGATGAGATAGGTCGATCGGTCGGGTTGCCTCGGGAAATTGGCGGTATACCACTGGATGAAATTGGCGCCACCGGCTGGGGTGTCGCTCACGCTGCGGAAGTCGCCGCCGGATATTGCGATCTCGAACTGGACAATGCGCGTGTGGTTATCCAGGGTTTTGGTGCCGTCGGCAGCCATGCGGCCCGGTTTCTGGCCGACAAGGGTACGCAGCTGGTGGGCGCTTCGGACTCCCGGGGTTCTGTGTATGACGCAGACGGTCTGGATGTCGAGGAACTGGCGGAATTGAAACGGGAAGGTGCCAGCATATTGGACTATCCGGGTGGACAAAAATCAGTGCCCGAGGCAGTGATTGGCATGGAATGTGATATCTGGGTACCGGCGGCAAGACCCGATATTCTGAACAGGAATAATATTGCGGATCTCAAGACCCGGGTGGTGGTCCAGGGAGCCAACATCCCGGCTACCATTGCGGCCGAAAAATACATGAAGGAGCACGGGATTGTAAGTGTACCGGATTTTATCGCCAATGCCGGCGGTGTTATCTGTGCCGCCATGGAGTACCAGGGGTCTACGGAGTCTGCGGTGTTCAGCAACATCGAAAACAAAGTCAGGCGCAACACCCAGCTTGTTCTCGATGCTGCGTTTAGCCGAAACATGGTACCACGCCAGGCTGCTGTGGAACTGGCAGAGGAACGTGTCATACGGGCGATGAGCTACCGCCGCTGGAACGTATTTTAGTGAGCTTTCGGGCAGGTATGGGGATATTATGAATTCCAACCGGCACGAACCCGGCAAAAGCTACCATCATCGCGGTGGTACTGAACCCCTGCTTGGGTTGACCATTGCGGAACATCTTGCAGATGTAATTAGGGACAATGGCAACAATGAGGCCGTAGTTTCAATTCCCCAGCAACGCAGGCTGACCTACTGCCAGCTGGCAAGGCAGGCGGACCAGCTTGCGCGCGGCCTGCTTGGCCTGGGATTCACCAGTGGGGAGCGTATCGGCATCTGGTCAACCAATAACATTGAGTGGCTGCTGCTGCAGATTGCCACGGCACAAATCGGTGTAGTACTGGTAAATATTAATCCTGCCTACCGCCCCGAAGAACTGTCCTATGCCTTGTTACGCTCGGAAATCCAGGGTCTGTTTCTGATCCCGTCATTTCGTAGCAGCGACTATGTGAAGATGCTGGTTGAACTGGTACCTGAAATCAAAACAAACAGCCCGGAAATGATCAACAGCGAATCCTTTCCGCTGCTAAAGAGGGTGGTGCTGTATAACCCTTCAGACCCACCCGCTACCAGGCTACCGTACAAGGGATTTACCGTGTGGAAAGATGTGATCGATGCAGCGGAATCGGTGTCCAGTGAGCAGCTGGAGCGAGCCACCGGGGGCCTGGACATCGACGATCCTGTCAATATCCAGTATACCTCGGGTACCACCGGCTCTCCCAAGGCAGTGGTGCTGACCCACCATAATATCCTCAACAATGCCTGGTTTGCCGGGCGTAGCATGGATTTCGGCGCCGATGACCGCCTCGTGGTGGCGGTGCCCTTCTATCACTGTTTCGGCATGGTGCTTGCCAATCTTCTGTGCCTTTGTGCGGGAGGCTGTCTGGTCATACCGTGCGAACACTTCGACGCCTTCGCCGTCCTCGAGGCGATTGACACGGAAAAATGCACTACAATACATGGTGTCCCCACCATGTTCATAGCACAGCTGGAGCACCCACGCTTCGGAGATTTTGACCTGTCCAGCCTGCGCACCGGAATAATGGCCGGAGCACCCTGCCCGCCTGCGCTGTTGGAAAGGGTGATGAGTGATATGCATTGCAGGGAAATCCTGATTGGTTATGGTGAAACAGAAGCGTCTCCCCTCACCCATCTCACCCACCGCAATGACAGCGTGGAACGCCGAATCAATAGCGTGGGCAGAAATCTCGAACACCAGGAAGTGAAGGTGGTCGACGTGCAGGACCGCAACACCCTTGCCCTCGGCCAAGCCGGCGAAATCTGTTTTCGTGGCTATCACATCATGCAGGGTTACTATGGCGACGACGAGGCCACACGCCGTGCCATTGACGTACATGGCTGGCTGGCGTCGGGGGACATCGGGATCATGGATGCAGAGGGATATTTGCAGATTACCGGGCGACTCAAGGAAATGATCATACGCGCTGGTGAAAACATATATCCACGGGAAATTGAAGACCTGCTGTATGCCCATCCGGCGGTGTCAGAAGCGGCAGTATTTGGCGTGCCCGATGAATACTATGGGGAAGAAATAATGGCCTGGATACAGCCCCTTGAAAGCATTAGCGAAGAAGAAATCCGCACCTTCCTGAAGGACAGGATCGCCCACTTCAAGGTGCCGAAATACATCCATTTTGTTGATGAATTTCCCATGACCGTGACCGGCAAATTACAGAAGTTCCGGATGCGGGAAATAGCCATGCAAAGTATGACCTGATGATTGTCCCTATGATCACCCCGGCAACGGGCTGTGCATGTCAGGTGGTGGCATTGTGACAGCCCTGCATCATCGTATCAGAAACGGTATGGACCTGCAGATCGGGGATACGCCCTTGGAGCTGGCAGCCTTCGACAAGCCTCATCGCAAGTCGGCGATACTGGGGCGGGATTTTCCTTGCACCAGACTCGAAACCGTGGCCAGCGAGGGTCAGAATGTCAGGGCGGGTCAGCCGCTGCTGCGTGATCGAGACCGCCATGATATTGTTTTCGTATCCCCCTCTTTGTGGAACACTGACTTCACTTCAGCGTGGCCCGAGGCGAGCCATCGTTGCGCTGGAAATTACCCAAGAAGAGGCGGGAGAGCCCATCAGGCTGAATATTCCGGATAATCCCGGGGCATCTGACATCCGAAAACTGATGCTCGAAAGCGGTTTGTGGACGGCAATGAAAAACCGGCCCTTTGACTGCGTTGCCAATCCCGAGCAGGAACCCGAAGCATTACTCGTTACTGCCATAGACACCCAGCCCCTGGCCCCTGACCCAGCCACGATCATTGCCCATTATGGGGAACAGTTTTCCCTTGGCCTTGAAGCACTGGAGAAACTGGTCCATTGTAGAATTTATCTTTGCAAGCACCCGGACGCAAATATTCCTCTCGATGAAGGAAGCCAGATCCAGGTGGTAAATTTCGCGGGGGCCCACCCAGCCGGCCTGCCGGGCACCCATATTCACACGCTGTGCCCCATTGGCTTTGACGGCAAATTCGTCTGGCACATCGGATACCAGGATGTGATATCCCTAGGGTATTTAATGGCAACCGGCTGTGCATGGTATGAGCGCGTGGTATCCATTGCGGGCCAGGCAATCAGCGACCCGAAACTGGTGCGTGTGCCGCTCGGGGCCAACATCAGCGACCTTGTTGGTGGTGAACTTGTCGATGGGCTGGGCGATGGAATGAAAAACGATAATGTCCAGGTTATCTCGGGTTCGGTTTTGTCTGGACACAGCGCCACGGGGCCCGAAGCATATCTCGGCCAGCGGCATTACCAGATTACCGCCCTGCCCGGTTCCGTGCTGTCATCCGCAGACAGGCTGCCAGGACCCATGCTACCCCTGGCCGAACTGGAGCGCGCGGCGCCGCCAGGAATCCTGGTGGCACCGCTGCTACGCGCATTACTGGTTGGAGATATCGAACGGGCCAGTGAACTCGGTGCGCTTGAACTGGTCGAGGAAGACCTGGCATTGCTGAGCTACCTGTGCTCTTCAGGAAATAATTACGGCAAGCTATTACGCGACGTGCTGGACCAGTTATACAGGGAGGGCATATCATCGATCAGCGCTTAACACCGTCGGCTCCCCATTTGCGCTCCGGCAACAGCCTCAGGCGAATTCGCGCAACCCGGCTGCTGGCAGTCCTGCCGGTACTGCTGGCGGCACTGGTGAATACCGGGTACCAGTACCAGCTGGGTCTGGACGCCAATAGCGGATTCGGCGTGCTGGATATTCTCCTGAGCGGCCTGGCACATGTCGCTCCTCCCCTTGGTATTGCCATTTTGGCAGGTGGGATATGGGAACGCATATTCTCGGAGAAACGGGGCCGGGAGCTGGATACCGGCTTCCTGTATACCGCTGTCGTCGTGGTATTTCTGATGCCACCGGAGGTATCCCTGATCCATATCGCATTGGGCATGTCTTTCGCCATCGTTTTTGGCAACGCCGTTTTCGGCGGCGAAGGAAAGACCTTCCTGTGCCCAGCCCTGGTGGGGGTGGCCATCATGCAGATATCGTTTCCCGGGGCGATAGTCGACCAGGCACCCTGGACTTCTATTAACGGTTATGCCGGTACAACGCTGTTCGCTGAATTTCATCTTGACGGTAGCGATGCACTGGCCTGGTCCGGCGTAGACCTGTGGGGTGCGGTACTCGGTTCAACCCAGGGACTGATGGGAACCACCTCCCTGCTGGCTATCGCCGTGGGCGGGATCGTCCTGATGCGCGGCGGAATTGCCTCATGGCGGATCATGGCCGGGGTAGTGGCCGGAACCATAGTGGCGACCCTGGTATGCAACCAGTTTGGCGGTGGACTGCTCGAGATGTCCTGGTACTGGCATATCTCGCTCGGAAGCCTGGCCCTGGGTACCGTGTTTATTGCCACCGATCCCGCCAGTTCTTCGTCCACCAACAGCGGGCGCTGGATCCAGGGACTGCTGACCGGTGCACTGGTGGTGGGAATGCGTATCGCCAATCCTTCACATCCGGACGGTGTCATACCTGTATTACTGCTGGTCTCTATGCTGGCACCCCTCATCGACCATGGGGTGATATGGCTGAATATTCGAAGGAGGGCCCGCCGACATGCCTGAAACAGCGCCGGATGACATGCTGCAGGATCGCCCGATAAAGGCGGTACTGGTAGTGCTTACGGTGGCGCTGGTGTGTGCGCTGCTGGTATCCGTGACCGCTGTGATGCTACGGCCCCACCATATCGCTAACCTCGAAAGTGAACGCATGGCGAGGCTGGAGTCCATTCTTGAATCTGTGTATGGTTTCCTGGGGGATATCACTTTCGAGGATATTGAAGCGCGTGTGGTCAACCTTGACAGCGGCGATTACCAGGACGACGCTGACCCAGCCAGCTACGAATCCTATAAATCAGCAACTGATCCCGCCAGCAGCATTGCCATACCCACTGCCGAGGACGCGGCCGGAATCAAAAGGAGGGAAAATCACGCGGTTGTCTACCTGGTTCGTAGCACGAAGCAACGAATCGAGGCATTGATCCTGCCGATAAGGGGCGTGGGATACCAGTCCTTGCTTCGAGGCTATCTGGCGCTGGCCGGTGATGCCAGGGAAATTATTGCCTTTAAAGTCTACGAGCATGGTGAGACCCCAGGACTTGGCAGTCGAATACAGGACCCGCAATGGGAAGCGTTATGGCCGGGAAAGCAGGCTTTGGATGAAGACGGTTCTGTGCTGGTGCGCGTTGCAAAGCCAGGAGACGGAAACCGTTCCAGCCGGGTTGACGCAATCAGTGGTGCGACCCGCACCAGCATGGGGGTCAACGGTATGCTCAGATTTTGGCTAGGAGAGCTTGGATTCGGCCCCTACCTGGCACGCGTACGCGAGGGACGGGGATAACCGATGGCTGGCAGGAAATTACAGGCACTGTTGACGCCACTGGTGGGAGAAAACCCCATTACCTTGCAAATACTCGGCATATGTTCGGCTCTGGCAGTAACCACCTCAATGGATATCGCCCTGGTCATGACCATCGCCGTGACCTGTGTTCTGGGGTTGTCCGGTGCGGCTGTAAGCATGATAAGAAATCACCTGCCTCACTCGGTGCGAATTATTGTCCAGATCACCATTATCGCCTCGTTGGTTATTATTGTTGACCTGCTGCTTAAGGCTTATTTCTTTGAATTTGGTAAACGTCTCTCGGTCTTCGTGGGACTGATCGTCACCAACTGCATCGTGCTCGCCAGGGCCGAGGGTTTCGCCATGAGAAACGGCGTTGCCGAAAGTATCCTGGATGGGCTGGGTAATGGCCTCGGCTATGGTCTGATCCTGCTGCCGGTTGGCGCCATACGTGAGTTTTTCGGACACGGCAGCCTGTTTGGACACCAGATACTGTTGACCACATCCCAGGGTGGTGGTTTTGAGCCACTATATTTCATGCTACTGCCGCCCAGTGCTTTTTTCATCATTGCCGGGATCATCTGGTTGATCCGGCACAAAAGGCCCGCACAGGTTGAAAAAGCGGAATTCACGATAAAGGTGAAAATCGGGACAAAAGGATCATGAACGAATTAGTCACCTTGTTCATGCGATCTGTTTTCGTTGAAAACCTGGCGCTCTCTTTTTTCCTTGGGATTTGCACATTCCTGGCAGTGTCGAAACGGGTGGAAACCGCTTTTGGCGTAGGGTTGGCCATGACGGTTGTTCAAACTGTAACAGTTCCTGTCAATAATCTGCTTTACTTTTATTTGCTGGCGCCCGGGGCGCTCGCCTGGGCCGGACTGGAACACATTGACCTGTCGTTTCTGAGCCTGATTGCATTCATCGGCGTCATTGCAGCCATGGTACAGGTGCTTGAAATGACACTCGAGTTCCATTTCCCAAAACTGCATCGGTCGCTAGGAATTTTCCTGCCGCTTATCACCGTCAACTGTGCAATCCTGGGCGCCAGCCTGTTCATGGTTGAACGCTCATATACCTTCCCCCAGGCCGTAGTGTACGGTCTCGGGTCGGGCCTTGGCTGGGCGCTTGCAATCCTCATGCTGTCGGCAATCCGGGAACGACTCAAGTACGCCGATATCCCGGATGGATTGCAGGGCCTCGGTATAACCTTCATCGTCGCAGGGTTGATGTCCCTGGGATTCATGGGTTTCGCCGGACTGGGATAGGCTATGCAGGAAATTATCGTTGCCATCGTTTCCTTTACCACCATTATCCTGGTGCTGGCTTTATTCGTTCTCGCCGCACGAAGAATTCTGATTCCCAATGAAACTTTCGACATTATCGTTAACGAATCAACCAGGATTACCGCCCGCGCAGGGCAACATATGCTTTCCTTACTCGACACTGCCGGCATCCATGTCCCCTCGGCCTGCGGGGGTGCCGGCACCTGCGGTCTGTGCAAGCTTCGCGTGATGACGGGTGGACTGGCGCCCACGCCCCAGGAAAAAGCACTGTTATCGCGGCTGGAAACGCGGAGGGGCGTCCGCCTCGCCTGCCAGTTACCGGTAATCGGGGCCATGAAAGTGGAAGTGGATGATGCCTGTTTCGGGGTTAACAACTGGCGCTGCAGCGTGCAAAGCACACATAACGTCACCTCGCTGATCCGTGAGATCGTGCTTCGCCTGCCCGAGGGGGAAAAAATGAAATTCCGTCCTGGCAGCTTCGTACAGGTGACCTGCCCGTCCTACCAGCTGGATTTCTCGACACTCGACATTGACCAGTCCTACCACCACACGTGGGACAAGTTTTCTCTGTGGTCGCTCAAGGCAGGTACAGACTTACCGGTCACCCGGGCTTATTCCATTGCCAACAGGCCGGATTACGAGGATATTATCTATCTTAACATTCGCATTGCCCTGCCACCTCCGGGGAAAATAAATATTCCTCCGGGCGTGGTGTCTAGTTGGCTGTTTTCCCTGAAACCCGGGGATTTGATCGATGCCACCGGACCTTACGGACATTTCTTTGTTGAACAGAGCGACCGCGAAGCGATTTTCATCGGTGGCGGGGTTGGTATGGCACCGCTGTATGCGCAGATACTCGATCTGCTTGAAAGGCAGCAGACCCGTCGCCGGATCAGCTTCTGGTACGGCGCACGAAACCGGCAGGAACTCTACTATGAAGATGTGTTCGATAAACTGCAGGCAGGGCATGAAAATTTCAGCTGGCACGTGGTGTTGTCAGAACCGGTTGAACAGGATCACTGGGAAGGACTAACCGGCCTGGTTCACACTGCGATTTATGAACAACACCTGGCGCATCACCGGGAACCGGAACAGTGCGAATATTACCTGTGCGGACCCCCACTAATGGTCAGGGCAGTGCGCGCAATGCTGGATAACCTGGGAGTGGATACTGAAAATATTCACTATGATGACTTTGGAGGTTGACGGCGATATGAGATTCCTTGTTACAAGGCGTAAATTTCTGAAAATGACGGGCCTGCTGTGGCTGGTCAGTTTGTTGCCTGACAAAGTAGCCGCCGACACTTCGATTATTTCCGGGCCAACCATGGGTACGCACTATCGGATCAGTATTTTCCGGCCCCCGCACAACCTGTATCTGCCAGGCTTGCGGCACGAAATCAAGCAAGTGCTGGAAACCACCGAAGCGCTCATGTCCACCTACCGTGCGCACAGCGAGCTGTCGCGAATTAACCGCCACCCCTGCACCGACTGGCAGGAAATATCACCTGTCACCGCCAGGGTGCTGGCCAGGGCACTACAAGTCCATCACCACAGCAACGCCGCATTTCATCCCGCCCTGGGCAACATGATTTCACACTGGGGGTTTGGGCCCACATCCGACCTCACGGGCGATGCCCCGTTGACATCTTTCAAAGAGCTGTTGGAGAGCACACGAAATGCCGGCATTGAACTGGATTCCGGTCGCATCAGGAAACTCCATCCCTATGCCTCTGTGGACCTCAATGGAATCGCCAAAGGAGATGCCGTGGATCGTGTTTCCGACGTGCTGAAACAAAACGAGATCGTCAACTACCTGGTTGAAGTTGGTGGGGAAGTTTTGGCCATGGGGTCTGGGCCGTTCGATGACGGATGGGTGGTGGGTATTGAAGCGCCATCGGGAGGACTGCTGGCGACCCTGCGTCTTAATTCCGGAGCAGTAGCCACTTCGGGGGACTATATCAATTACTATGAACTTGCCGGCAGGCGATACTCACACCTGCTGGATCCCGCAAGTGGCAAGCCCGTTGATCACCGGCTTTCCATGGTCTGCGTCGCTGCCCCCAGCGCCATGGACGCGGATGCCTGGTCCACAGCGCTGATGGTAATGGGACTCGAGCGCGGTTATGCATTTGCACTACAAAACCGAATGGCCGCCTTGTTTGTGAGCCGCCAGGCCGGGGGCTTGACCAGAATCGATTTGACCCCACCTTTCAATAGTCTCATTCAGCAACGCGCCGCACCAACATGATGACCACCATTTTCATTGCAGTAATTGTATTCATGCTGGCGGTAGCCGGGCTTTGCGTGGGAACACTGGCGGGCCGCCGCCCGCTCAAGGGCAGCTGCGGAGGCTGTGCGAATTGTCTAACCAGAGGAAAAAAGCATGACTAAACTAACTACCGTCGAAGACTACATGGCCAGGACCCTGCATACCTTCCTGCCCAGTGATAATATTCACTTCGCTGTTGAGACGCTACTGAAAAACCGTTTTTCCGGCGCACCGGTTGTCGACGAGAATGGGAAGCTACTCGGCGTCCTGTCGAAGAAGGACTGTCTCGAAGTGGTATACGCCGGAAGTTATCACCAGGACTGGGGTGGTTCGGTGGAGGAGTATATGAGTCCAGACGTCCAGACCATGGAAGCAGACATGGATATTATCGCTGCCGCGGACCAGTTTGTGCAGTCCAGTTACCGACGTTTCCCGGTGCTGTCAAACGGCCATCTGGTGGGTCAGATCAGTCGCCACGATATCCTGCGCGCCCTGCATGATCAGTGGAGGAAATAACTGGGGCATAATACCGGATAAACTTCAGTCACTGAGACTGATCATGCCGATTACTTCCTGATTTCACCGGCACGATGTAATGCGAATCGGGTCAACAGCGGGCCGGCTATTTCAAACAACACGCTGGTCCCCACCACCACGGGCAGTATCTGTACGGCGTATTCGGGAAATCTTTGTGCGGCCAGTAACGCCAGTCCCAGCGCAACTCCGGCCTGAGGCAGCATACACAATCCGATGTTGTTCCTGATCCTCTTTGAAAATCCTCCCAGGGTAGCCCCTGCGTAGCCTGCCAGCACACCTCCGAGGGTACGCCCGAGGATATATACTCCGCTCAGTATCCCAAGAGTGGACAGGCTTGCCAGGTCCACATGATAGCCGTCGAGTAGAAAGAACACGATGAGAAAGGGCTGGTGTACACCCTTGATGGCGTGAAAAGGTCTCTCGTGGTGCCCGTTAACTCTCCCCTGGCACTGACTTCATCGATGATATCCGCGGTGGTGGCAGGGGCGGTAGCCGGTGCGACACCCGCGAGAATCAGGGCCAAAACCAGTGGCGTCTGGAAAGCAATCAGAACCAGGAAAACGATAAGTGCTGTGCCAAGAACCTTGGTGATGGATATAATGAAAAGGGATTTGCCGATACGCCCAATGTAGGAACCGAGGAATCTTTCACCGAGCTCAAATCCCACCACACTCAACGCAGCCTGGGTCAAATTTGAACGCAAATCAACAGGGGGTGTTAATGTCGACAAACCGGACTGGATATCCTTCGTCTGAACGTATAGTGTGCGCGCATGAAAACACTACAAGAAAAAACCAGAGCGAACGAGTTTGTCGTTACCGCTGAAATAGTGCCAGCCGCCGCCGGAGGGTCAAGTAAGCTACTGCGCGAGGCGGAAGTGCTTAGAGGGCTGGTCGACGCAATCAATGTTACCGATGGTGCCGGCGCGTCCACTGCCTTGAGCAGCACAGCGGCATCGGCCATTCTCGCGGCAAATGGTTTCGAGCCAGTCTTACAGCTTACCTGCAGGGATAGAAATCGCCTGGCACTGTGTGCCGACATGTTGGGCGCCTCGGCCCAGGGTATCAGCAATATGTTGATTCTGACGGGTGACGATCCGAGTAAAGGCGATCAGCCGGATGCCAAGCCGGTATTCGACTTGGATTCTGGCGAGCTCATGCGCATAGCCCGAGCAATGCGTGACGACGCCGTGCTGCCAAATGGCAAGTCTATCGATGAAGCGCCTGATTTTTTTCTCGGGGCAGCTGACGTTCCAATTGATCCCCCGGAAGGCTGGGAGCCAAAAGGGCTGCTGGCGAAAATCGACAATGGCGCGCAGTTTGCGCAAACGCAGTTTTGTTTCGATCCTGAAATTGCCTCCCGATATATTTCCACTTTGCGAGCACGCGGTATCACGGATCGGCTGAGCATAATTCTCGGCATAGGCCCGATCGCTTCCGCGCGTTCAGCGCGTTGGATGGACGAAAACCTCTACGGCGTCAGCGTGCCAGAATCAGTGATAGCGCGCCTGGAAGCGGCCGGCGACGGCCCTGCGCAAAAAATGGAAGGCATTCAGATTTGCAGGGAGCTGTTTGCGGAGTATCGCAATATGGATGGTGTTGCCGGTGTGCACATCATGGCACCTGCCGCCAGCACTACTACAATCGCCCAGGTTTTGGAGTAAATCAAAGTCAGTTACTTCCCTGTGGAGTTCCTGCCAAGGCCGAGTTTGTATTGTCCCAATTGCGAGCAGTGGACCGGCTGTAGGGGAGACCTCGAATGTTTGAGGGCGAGGTACTGTATAGGGGTAGATGAGAATTGCCGGTTTGTCAGCTGTGTATTTCCATGCACTTAGTAATACCAGCATCACCGGAAAATATTGGATCACTATTTGAACCTCGTTTTGTCCGCTCAGGGCTGCCGACCTTCACTAGAAACTTTTCAACGTCAGCTTTTCCGCATGGCGGACCATCATTTCCATATTTTCAGGCGCTGCTATATACTAAGCGGACAAAGTCAAAGCATTCTGCGGTGGTATTGAGATGAACCTGAATAAATACCGAAATGTAACGAAAGCACTGGCTTTAGTTGTAACGCATTCTTTAAACCTGTAAGGTAACTTTGATACCAATCCCAATTCTGATTTAAAACAACTTGTGTATTGGGGTTAACACTATCTCCCATACTTACGCGAGGCAATAAACTATGTATAAGACAATCCTGGTGCCGATTGACATATCCCATATCGAAGCAGGTAACTTGATGATCGATGTCGCCAGAAAGCACAGCGACAAGGAGACCCGAATTATCCTGTTGCATGTAATCGAGGATGTCCCGAACTGGGTAGCGGTTGAACTACCCAAAGGTCTTTTGGAAAATTCGAGGCAATCAGCCAAGGAGAAAATACAGGCCATCGCTAATGCATCATCGATACGGGCCGAGGTCGAAATACGCTCAGGTCACCCTTATAAGAATATTCTCGAAAAAGCAAAAGAGGAAGAAGCTGACCTGATCATCATTGCCTCCCATAAACCCGGATTACAGGATTATTTTTTAGGCTCTACCGCTGCCAAGGTGGTTCGTCATGCTCCCTGTTCAGTTCTGGTAGTGCGCTAGTCTCTCTTTTGTTACTTTGTGCGTGCTGACAGTGTATGAGGTTATCCGCACTGTCATTCAAAAATACACACAAATCGATAGAAGTCTGATGATGTCCATTTCGGGCAATTAGCCGATCCTCACTAGCAACTTTTCAATGTCAGTTATGGTACCGCCAAGTTAACTAAATATTGATACGGCCTGATTTTTCTAGACACTCTTCTGCTTCATAAGATATCTTTGTTCATACACCGAAGGCGATAACCGATCATTATGGGTATGCCGCCTTTTGGGATTGTAAAACATCTCGATATAGTTAAACACAACAGCGCGTGCATCTTCTCGGGTTTTGAAGATTTTACGACGTATTTTCTCTTATTTCAGATAGCGAAAAAACTCTCCGCAACAGCATTATCATGACAATTACCTTTCCGACTCATGCTCGGTTTAATATTCAATGTCTTGAGTAACTTCTGGCTACGACGGCTCGTGTACTGTGAACCTTGATCCGAGTGAAACATAACTGTATTAGCAGGCCTGCGCCGCCAATAAGCCATTGTCAGAGCATCCAGCACCAGGTCATCGGTGATCCTGGGGGCCATCGACCAGCCCACAATGTTTCTGGCGAATAGATCCATCACCACGGCTAGAAACAAGAACCCTTCATGGGTGTGCAGATAGGTGATATCGCTGACCCACCACTGGTTGGGCGCTGACACCTCAAACTCACGATCCAAGACGTTGGGTGCCACCGCATGCGGTCTGCCACCATAAACACCTTTAGGCTTCTTGTAACCGCACTGAGCACGGGTATTAGCGCCTCTCATCAGCTGCAGAACACGGTCTCGACCGCACTCGATCTGGGCCTCCAATAAATCGAGGTGGATATTGCGATATCCTGAATGACCGCCGCTCTCCAACCACAATTGCCTGATCTGATTCGTCAATTGACGATCCGCACACTCGCACCTGGAATGGGGCGCTCGAAGCCAGTCATAATAACCGCTCGGATGGACCTGCATCGCTCGACACAGCAACCTGATGGAATATTCATCGCTGCGAGCTTTTATGAACGGGTAGCGTTCTTTGACTCGCCGGCAAAGAACACTGTGGCCTCCTTTAGGATATCCCTCTCTTGTTCCGCTCGCCGCAATTCTCACTTAAGCCGCGCATTCTCAGTGCGTAAATCTGATTCTTCTTCTCGCTGCTTTTTTGGCGTTGAAAACTTTTTAATCCAGTCATACAGACTCTTGGTGGAAACGCCTAAACGTTGACTGACTTCGTATACCGAATAGCCGTGAGCCACTATCTGGTTGACTGCTTCTTGCTTGAAATGATCTGTGTAGCGGATACCTGTACCCATCGTTTACCTCTCATAGTTAAATTACATTATTTACTATAAAAAGTGTCGGGTAAACTCAGGCCGTATCATATGGGATCGAAAATGGAGATACACTTGCTTGAAGATTTGTATGCTTTAGGTATTGTAGGGCGCGGAATCGGTAAATGTAGATAAAACCTGTATTCGGTGGTGATCCTACCCAACCCTAATAGTTAACTTGGCAGTACCTCCTGGAGACAGGCAACGGCAGTTTAGAAAGCAAATACCGCTAAATCTACAATCTGAAAAGTTAACTTGCCAATACCCCCACAGGGTAAAATCGGCTATTATAATATTCTTAAACTATCTCATTTTACAGGTATCGATCATGTCAAAATTCATACGCAGGGTTAAACTCCTGATACTCATTGCTGTCATTTTCCCGGTGATTGGTTTTGCCCAGTCGCTTCCCGTTGAGGAGGCAATCATGACTTCCCCGCCATTGGTGCCACCGCCCATAACCAGGGATTACCCGGCGAAAGTGATTGTAAAAATGGAAACCATCGAGAAAGTCATGACCATGGCGGATGGCGTGGAATATATGTACTGGACCTTCGGTGGCTCGGTTCCGGGCCAATTTATCAGGGTCCGGGTCAATGATGAAATCGAATTCCAGCTTTCCAACCACCCGTCTTCGAAAATGCCCCATAACATTGATCTGCATGCGGTAACCGGTCCCGGTGGTGGTGCGACGTCATCATTTACTGCGCCCGGTCATACTTCAACATTCAGCTTCAAGGCCCTGAATCCGGGTTTGTATGTTTATCACTGTGCAACCGCACCCGTCGGCATGCACATCGCCAATGGCATGTACGGGCTGATCCTGGTTGAGCCCGAGGAAGGGCTGCCTGAAGTCGATCGCGAATACTATGTGATGCAGGGGGATTTTTATACCAAGGGAGAATTTGGTGAAGCGGGCCTGCAACCCTTCGACATGGAAAAAGCGATTAACGAAGATGCGGACTATGTTGTATTCAATGGTTCTGTGGGCAGTATGGTTGGGGAAAATGCCCTGGCGGTGAGTGTCGGCGATAAGGTTCGTCTGTATGTGGGCAATGGTGGCCCCAACCTGGTTTCATCCTTCCACGTGATTGGTGAAATATTTGACAATGTCTATATCGAAGGCGGTACCGCCATAAATCACAACGTCCAGACCACCCTGATTCCGGCGGGCGGGGCGACCATCACTGAATTCGGAATAGATGTTCCCGGCACTTTTCTCATGGTGGATCACTCCATCTTCCGTGCTTTCAACAAAGGGGCTTTGGGAATGCTTAAAGCCGATGGGCCCGAAAATCTGGTTGTCTATTCCGGAAAACAGTCCGAAACGGTATACCTGCCGGAAGGTTCCGCAATCCAGGATGTTGCCGGTTCAGCCCCGGCAGCCATTGTGGCTCAAAATATCGAAGAACAAATCCAGTTTGGCCAGCGTGTTTATGAAGTCAACTGCATGGCCTGCCACCAGGCCGGCGGTACGGGAATCCCGAACGCGTTTCCACCCCTGGCAGCTTCAGACTTCCTGAATGCGGATCACAACCGGGCCATCGGGGTCATTCTCAATAGCCTGAGTGTACCTATTGAAGTAAATGGGCAGTCCTACAACGGGGTTATGCCTGCAATGCGCCTGTCCGATGAAGATATTGCGAATGTGCTGACATTTGCGCTCAACAGCTGGGATAACGGCGGCGGCTCGGTGAGTGCAGCGGATGTAGCGGCGCAACGCTAGCATTTTTCCAGGGCTTTATTAACAGGGGATTCGCTGATGATAGCGGCATTGCTGCTGGCTGCGAGTGCGGGGCTTGCCAACATGGTTCACATTGAGGCCGGTGAGTTTCGCCCCCTGTATCTGACCAAAGACAGTTCGCTGGTGACAGTGGAAAGGTTTGCCATGGATCGCCTGCCGGTAACGAACGCACAGTATATTGCATTCGTTACCAGCAATCCGCGTTGGAAAAAGGGCAGTATTCCTTCAATTTTTGCTGATTTGCGTTATTTACAGCACTGGACACTGGGTGAGCCGGAAAATCGCTGGATGCCCGACCAGTCGATTCTGGAAAATGCGGTGGTCAATGTGTCCTGGTTTGGCGCGCAGGCATACTGCCAGGCTCTGGGTAAACGGTTGCCCACGGTATCGCAGTGGGAGTATGTGGCAATGGCCAGCGAAACCCGCGCCGATGGAAGCGATGAGCCAGGCTATCGGCAGCGAATACTCGGCTGGTATGCAAAACATGGCACCCCGGACACCATAACGGTGGGACAGACCACGGCAAACTACTGGGGCGTCCACGATATGCATGGCCTGGTCTGGGAATGGACCGAAGATTTCAATTCCGCGCTGGTCACTGGTGAGTCCCGGGCCGACAGCGCCATAGATCAAAAATTGTACTGTGCAGCCGGCTCGGTTGGCGCTGCAGACCCCGGTGACTATGCTGCGTTCATGCGTTACGGATTTCGATCCAGTTTATCTGCTAACTACAGCCTGGCCAATCTTGGCTTTCGGTGTGCCTCAAGTAAGGAGATTCCAGAATGAGAGTGTTTGGTGTTTTTGTATTGCTGTTTTTCTTATCAACCGGTTTTGCCCAAGACGAGTTGCCCGGGGATTCCATATACCAGGTTGGTGGTGAGTGGCAGAACCAGGATGCGCGTAATGTCGAGCTCAATGAACTTGTCGGCAAACGGCAGGTGTTTACTATGATCTATACCCACTGCGAGCATGTGTGCCCGGTCATCGTCGCCAGCATGAAGTCAATTGAACAATCCCTGCCGGCGAATGTTCTCGAAGAAACCGGATTTGTCCTTGTAACACTCACCCCTGATACCGACACGCCGCAAGTGATGAAAGATTTCGCCAGCAAAAACAACCTTGATCCAGATAAATGGACGCTATTGAGGGGATCGGATGACCAGGTTCGGCAGATGGCCATGGTGCTGGGGGTGAAATACCAGTTGCTGGAAAACAATGAGGTGAATCATTCCAACCTGATTAGCGTACTCGACAACCAAGGACGGTTGTCATACCAGGGATCCGGTGCAATGAGCAATGCCAGCCTGATCGCAGCACAGATTACGGGGAACTGACCGGAACCACCACTCCAGCATACCCGCGAAAGCGGGAATCTCCTGATAACCATGGAATTGTTAAATAGATCCCCGCTTTCGCGGGGACAGAGAATCCCGACTTTCGCGGGGACAGGATATAGTTACAAATAACTTGATATCGCTCAAGTGTATTTGATACCCACCAATTTATAGTGACGGTAGAAATTGACTTTCCACTCGATATCAACCTCAAAACTTACTCATGTAAGAGTACAGTTTCCGCTGTACCCATATCAACGGATTCTTCATGTCAAAGCCAGATAAAAATCAAACCGGTATTGCTGTATGGCAAACCGGCTTTCGCCCATTTTTCCTTGGCGCGGCAACATGGTCAATCATTTCGATGATGATCTGGTTTGGACTACTGAATTTGAACTGGCAGTTTTCCATGAATGGCCTTGCCGGGGTGCACTGGCATGCCCATGAAATGATATACGGATACACCATCGCTGTTGTAGCCGGATTTTTACTGACTGCGGTGCCTAAATGGACTAGTTCAGCGCCTGTATGCGGTAGTAAGCTGATGGTTGTTTTCATCGCCTGGCTGGTCGCTCGGGTAACAGGATTGTTTGGCTCCGATAATCTCTTGCTCCTGTCTGCAGTGGCCGATATGGTCTTTATTTGTGGCCTGCTCGTCTTAATTGCCATTCCCATAATAAAACAGCGCCAATTAAAACAGATCGGTATCCTGGTAAAAGTCGCGATTCTGGGTCTGGGTAACCTGGCTTTTTATCTTGGCGCTGCCGATGTTCTGGAAAATGGTGTGTTCCTGGGGCTTTACACTGGCCTTTACCTGATCATTGCACTCATTCTAACCTTGGGGCGTCGGGTCATCCCATTTTTCATTGAAAGCCGGCTAAGGCTGGAAAATCCCTTGAAAAATAGAAAATGGGTTGATATCGGAAGCCTTTTGTTATTCCTGATATTCTGGATTGGTGAAGTGTTCAGTCAGCAGCCGCAAATAGGTGCGGCGGCGGCGGTTTTTCTATGCGTACTACATGCTGTTCGCCTGTTCGACTGGTACCGACCTGGAATATGGTCGGATCCATTGCTTTGGGTATTGTATGTTTCGTACCTGTTTATTGTGATCGCTTTCGGGATTAAAGGAGCAGGCCTGGCCGGACTGACTTATTCGCCATTACTTACCCTTCATCTGTTTGCAATAGGAGGCATAGGTCTAATAACCTGTGGAATGATGACTCGCGTATCCCTGGCTCACACCGGTCGCGATATCCGTAGTGCACCAAATCTGGTTGCTGTCTCTTTTCTTTGCATCGTATTGGCAACGATTTGTCGTGTATTTTTACCAATGGTAAACATGGAAGAATACCTGCTCTGGGTATCAATATCACAGCTGTTGTGGATTGTCGGGTTTACCATTTTTCTATTGCTCTTTTTTTCAACACTGCTTCGGCCAAGGATCGATAGTGCTCCCGGCTAGGCTGGCATCACCCCTGACCAGGGTCGTCGAATTATCACACCACCCGACTTCTTCGACCCCAGCTATACGGCGACGGAGTACTGATGCTGGGGATTGTCCAGGTATTCATCAAACACCGAAGCAATGATACGCAACTGGTCCCGGGCCAGCTCACTGACTGTCAACACCCCATTTTCATAGCTGACTTCATTTGATTTGAAGTAGGGCGCCAGCCGTTTCAGTTCAGGAGAATACTCGCCCTCCGCCACTTCCGCACGTAAATTGCACATCAGTGACATTATAATTTCCGAGCGAATTCGGTCTTTTTCAGTAAATGCGACACCTCGACTGACCGGGAGCGAGCCTGCATTGACCTGGTTTGTATATTCGCCATACCTGGATGTGTTCTGCGCATATCCCTGTGGCAGGGTTGAAATAGCCGATACCCCCATGCCAACAAGAGCCGTGGTTGAATCCGTGGTGTATCCCTGGAAATTTCGATGCAAATTATTACTATGCAATGCTTGCGCCATGGGATCTTCAGGCATAACAAAATGATCGAGGCCAACCGCAATATAGCCGTTTGCCTGCAAAAGATTTGCCGCATGTCCGTACATGTCCTGGCGTTCTTCGGATCCCGGCAAACTGGCTTGCGAGATCAGGTTCTGGTGTTTTTTGAGCCATGGAACATGGGCGTATCCAAAAAGGGAAATTCGGTCAGGTTCAAGGGCCAACGTCTTGTCTATGGTTTCTTCGATAGTATTCACTGTCTGCTTTGGCAACCCGTAAATCAGGTCAAGGTTAATCGAATTGATTCCATGGCGTCGAAGGCTCTCGACCACCTTGCTTACCAGTGAATAGGACTGGATACGATTGATTGCCTGCTGCACATCGTCATCAAAATCCTGGACCCCCAGACTAGCCCGGGTAGTGCCGGATTTTGCATAGGCAATTACCTTGACCTCATCAACAGTACGTGGATCAACCTCGATGGCAAATTCAGCTTCATCGGAAATCACAAACGCCCTGTTTAACGACTCGACGAAATGACTGAAATCACCGGCCCTTATCGCTGATGGAGAGCCGCCCCCAAAATGGATATGCTTCACTGTCGAAGAAGTAACATGACTGGCAACCAGCGCCACCTCTTTTTCAAGAATTTCCAGGTAGTTTTTGATCGGCTGGTAGTGATTGACAATTTTGGTATGACACCCGCAAAACCAGCACAACTGCCTGCAAAATGGAATATGAAAATACAGTGACAGGGTTTGATTACTGCCAAGTGCATCCAGCCACTCCAGGTACTGGTTGGCACCAATGCCTTCGTGAAAATGTACCGCGGTAGGATAACTCGTATATCTTGGGACCCGAATCACCGAAATATGCCTTGCTGACGTATGGACACAGACCATAAACGATTTCCATTTCCATATTGTTGATCCACATCAATCGGTATGGCTTCAATTGGTGTAGCCTCATGTAATGCGATTCTGTCTCCTGGTTTTGCCCTGGGGGCGACACTGTCCTGTTGCAGGATTACCATGAGCCCACCGCCAGAAAACCCATTCCACTATTTTGAAAACTGGTTCTGCGAAGCTGAAAACCACGCTGCCATAGAGGAAGCCAATGCTATGAATCTTTGCACCTGCACCCGTGATGGTTTGCCATCCAGCCGAATGGTGTTGCTCAAGGAATACAATGAAAACGGCTTTTGCTTTTATACCAACCTGGGCAGTCGAAAAGCGCAGCAACTGGACGAAAATCCTCTGGCTGCGCTGTGTTTTTACTGGGAACCCCTGGGGCGGCAGGTGCGTATAGAAGGAAAAGTTTCAGGGGTAGATGAAAAAACAGCGGATGATTACTTTGCGTCACGACCCATACGAAGTCGTATTGGATCGTGGGCATCGAAACAGTCGCAACCCATGAAAAACCGTAATGACTTACTGATGGAAATGGCAAAACAGAGCAAGCGATTTATAATGGAAGATGTGCCGCGACCGCCATTCTGGTCCGGTTTCTGTCTCGCCCCAAACTATATGGAATTCTGGCAGAGAGGGAAATATCGTTTGCATCACAGGCACAGCTACCAATTGTCCGATTCACAACATTGGCACCGGCAACTGCTTTACCCTTGAGCGTGTGCAACACAACAAGAGATTTACAGATGTCGAACCTGCACAGGAATTGCGTATTGTGATAATCCACTAATCGGCTTTAATGAATCTCGACCTCATAATTCCCTATCTGCCGCATCTCCAGGCAATACTCAATGCCTGTGCGGCCATACTGCTGGCAGCAGGCTATTATTTTATCCGGTCTCAAAATCGTTATGCACACCGCCGCTGCATGGTGGCTGCGTTGGTGATTTCGGCCGTATTCATGATATCCTATCTGACCTATCATGCAAGGGTTGGCTATATGCCTTTTGCAGGCCATGGGATAATTAGGCCGTTATACTTTGCCCTGCTTGCCTCCCACGTTATCCTGGCCGCAGTGATTGTTCCGCTGGTAGTGGCAACCGTCAGCTATGCATTACGAGGTAAATTCAACCGTCATCCGCGCATCGCACGCTGGACATTGCCATTGTGGCTCTATGTATCGGTTTCCGGGGTGCTGGTGTACATTCTCGGCTTCCATGTCTATACAACAGCCACGTAAAAGGTAACGACCGATGGCATTCATTTACTACACAATCGCGGGTATTGTTCTGTACCTCGGCTCTGACTGGCTACTCAATCGCATCGAGATGTCACGGGGCAAAAGGTTTGAGCACCGGTCGGCGATATTTTTTGTGATCATTGTCGTGCTGGCGGTTGGTTCTTTCCAGATGATTGAATATATGATGACTGCTAGTTGACGCCAAAGCCCGTTAGTGAATCGAAGTCCACAAGCATTATTTGCGCTGGCCTGATATTAATATCCTGGCTGAAAATATGGTTGAACCCTTCACTACGGGCATTATCATTCATTTTTATTTCGAAACGGTGTTTGCCGGAAAGGATTCTGCCATTATAGTAAATGTCGACACCGCCATCCCTGAACAGACCCGAAGGCTGCAATAGTTCTTTGTAGAGTGTTTCGCCATCCAGTAAAGCCTCGATCAGCACCGCTGACCTTTCGCGGGGGCAATCCTCGAGTTTACGCATGTTTGCAGGCAGCTGGGCCAGCTCTTCGCTACTGAGCTTGCGACATGGCTCCCGCAATTCACCAGCATGGGCAAAGGCGATGGTAATCATGGCTTCTTGTTCGTCCAAAATTTGTACAGGCAGCGCAGAAAAATACCAGATCAACCCCATAAACAAGCAATAGTTAAATGCCTGCAGCAGAAAACGCAACGGGTTGTTGCTACGGTCCGCCATCACACCATCCAACGTGTATTCGTTGTCTGAACCGGGGCAAAAGGGATTGGGTTTGGCAATCCCTGTTCATGGTAATGCCGCGCAATACTGGCTCATGAACAAGTAGTATCACGGTCCGTCACCTTCAGCTTCACTAGTTCTGCGCGAAAGGCCTGCAGATCTGTTTCAACTCGTTTCTGGTCAGTTTCCGCACCGCCATGTATGCGAATGCGGTCGCGGTCCGCACGCCCGCGAAGGCTCGGTTTACGCTTGCCATCAAATCTCATCTTTGTCCAACGGTTACCAAACCGGAAATAGCAATCATTGTGGCGACAGCCGGTCACCATGACCCCATGGGCTCTTTTTAGCGCATATTCCACCAGGGTCGGTGGCAGCATGCCGCTGCAGAGCAGGCGAATTCCTTGTGTATCACCGCTATCCAGCCGGTTAACGTTGAAGCCATGTTCACAGCCGAATATGAGTATATTTGTTTCGCCGTTCATCCTGGCAATTGCCCGCGTTGGTAACGCTACGTAAGTCATCAACTGTCAACTGCGGCATATCGATTCCCGCTTTTCAGTTCGATCTTGATGACCTGAATGGGATTAGATGCCGGGCAGGATCCGGTGCAGATTCCGCACGCCCCGCATACACTCAGGATTCACGACCACCTCATTCTCGAATTTCGCCCCATCAGTTCTTGCCTGTACCGAGATAGCGTCAAAGGGGCAATCATCAAAACAGAGTCCGCAACCGTTGCAGTTATCGAGATCAACCACCGCTTTGGCGCCATCCTTTCGTGGCAGGAGCCAGGGCATAATCATTAAAAAAACTGTAACACTGATTGTCAGTACCCATGTCTTGCCCTCGGACCAGTAATCGAGCAGCGGATAGGCGTTCAGGTAAAACCAGTCCAGCTTGATTTCCTGGGGCATTGTCGCCAGGTTGGCCGGGGCGTGACTGATTGCGGGATTTAGCAATGACAATGCCAGCAATGCGACAAAGGTGCCCACAGCAAGTCCCCGTGGAGGGTTTATCTCCTACATTGGATAACCGTTTTACGTGCAGCCACAGCATAAATACCAGCAGTAAGGGCTGGCCCAGCAAGTGTAGAAATTCGATCAGGATGAAAAAACGATCGGTCATTTGACCCGGCCACAAAGTTACGTGTCATTGCGCCGGAGAATATCGGCAAAGCATCCATCAAACGTGCTGAACCAATAGCAATGTACTGCGCAAGCTCATCCCAGACCAGCCAGTAACCGGTTATGCCAATGGTGACAATCATCCAGAGGTTCGGTATGCCGGTTACCCATGAAAACCAGCGGAAGCCCCGGTATCGACCCGAGGCAAACTCCTTGAACATATGCAACAAGACCGTGATCACAACCGCATCCGAAGCATAACGGTGCAAACTTCGCATAATGCCAGCCGCATACCACTGGTCATGTGTTATGTATTCTACCGATGCGTGGGCACCGTCCAGGCTGCCGTGAAAGGGGATGAAAAGATAAATTCCACTGACCAGGATCACCCAGAACAGGAAAAAAGACAACGTACCCAGGTGATACAGGGGGTTCCATTCAGTTCCGAAGGAAACATTAAACCAGGATTCCAGGAGCAGGTATGCCCTCTTGACAGGATTAACCAGCATCAGTGAATGTTTCTGGATGCTGATAAATTCGTAGCGCTATGATCCCGTTTGGTGTACCTGGCCCTTCTCATTTTGAGCGGAACCGATTGTTCAATCATATTGGTTTTTTGATTTGTTTTGCAGGTCGAGATTGATTTGCCCCCTACGAAATTCACGGACCACAATGAACCCGGTATACAGAATTATTGAAGCACCTATCAACATGCCCAGAAAAAGCGAATAGTCGAAATAGTAACCATCCCGGACCGGGTCATAGGTCGTACAAAACAGCTTGATTCTGCTGGTCATACTGGATAAAAATGATTGCGCAGGCTGTGGCCGCCCCAGCACCAGTTCCATCAATGGATCGACCAGCAGAGGTGTTTCAAACAGCTGGCCATATACCTGTCTGTAAACCTTGCCGCTGGAGTCGAGAATAGTGGCCTGGATGACATGGTCGTATCCGTTCGAAGATGGATAGTAGGAAAATCCGATGTCCTCGACAAAGCATCGACCTCTCCGGGGTAATACTAAGCAGGTTCCACCCTTTGCCGTCGATACCCTGCTTTTTGGCAAAATTTCGCATCGCTTCGGGGGTGTCGAACTGCGAATCAAATCCAACCACTGCCACGGAAAAGCTATCCTGGCCTAACGCCTCACGGGCTTTATCCACAACCTTCGACAAGTGACGGACTGTCATCGGGCATATGTGGTAGCAGCTGGTGTAGATCATGCTCAATACCAGTGGCTTGCCGTGGAAATCGCTCAATGCCACGGCTTCACCGCCAGCACTTGTGAACGATCGATTTTCTACCTGGATATCCAGTGCCGCCTGGCTGATCGCGAGAGCCCTGCCATTGTCGAAATCCGGGCTGGGAGATCGTGCCGGATTTGGCATTTCCATCCCTGTCCCCATCCCAGTCCCCACCCCTGTCTCTACTCCTGTCTCTACTCCTGTCTCTACTCCTGTCTCTACTCCTGTCTCTACTCCTGTCTCTACATGTTGAGTGGCAGCGTAGACATTGCTGAACAGCGTTAATAGCAGCAACAAACTACAAAGCTGATTCGCGAATCCCATATTGTGACTGGCCTGGTTATTCGATTATCCAAGTAAAACGACGTCAACAACGGCGCAGGTCATCAGAAGTACAAGTTGCACCAACGATGCGAAAAAGCTCTTCATTGCGATTTTTGGTGATGGGTCACAGATCATTTGATAGTTGCGGTAGATAAAATATCCACCGCCGGCTACCGCACCAAAAAGGTAAATCCAGCTCATTCCATAGAAGAAGGGCATGACCGAAATACCGGTCAACACCAGGGTATTCAACATTACCGCCAGCGCCGTGCGCCTGACACCGATTACCACCGGCAGCATGGGAACCCCAGCATTTTCATAATCTTCATGCTTGGCAATTGCCAGGCTCCAGAAATGCGAAGGGGTCCAGAAAAACAGCACCAGGGCGAGCAAAATCGGCACCGGACTCATTGACGGATCAACCGCAGCGGCCCCTGCAAGCACCGCAAAGCTGCCAGATGCGCCGCCAATGACGATATTCATGCTGGTGCGGCGTTTCAACCAGACGGTGTAGACAATGGCATAAAAAAATGCGCCTAGGAAAATATACAGTGCAGTAACACCATTCAACACCAGCGCAGCGGAACCGACACCGATGACCAGCAGTACCAGCATTAGTACTATCCACAACGGTCCCTTACGAAACCGGCCAGTGACGAAAGGCCGGTTCCGGGTCCGCTTCATCTGGCTGTCGAGATCCACCTCATAGTACTGGTTAAACGCGCCGGCGCTTCCTGCGCTTATCAATACAGCAAAGGCCAGAACCAGCGTTTCAATAACGCCAGGGAATTCCCCCGGGGTGACCACCATTGCCGCCAGTGAGGTAAGCATCATGATGAAGCCTATGCGCAGCTTCAATAAACTCGAAATTTGACTAAACATATCGATTGCCTGCTATTTCCGGTTCATCACAACAAGTATCAACGCAACAGGCATCCACTCAATTTGACCGTAGGAATGTTTTAGCTGAGCGGCCACACCGATGCCAGGTAATCCCAGTTGATGAAGTAATAGATAACAAATGAGGCCAACAGGAGCATGGCGAGGATGAACGTTCCTGGGGCTTCAAAACCGCCAGAGCCATGTTCCTCTACCGTCAGTGCCGGTGCCATTTGCAACTGCTCGGGCTGGTCCACGGTATAGCTTGCTGCGGACAGCGGTACACCAAAACTCTGCAACAAACCAGCAGAAGCATCGAGTTTCCTGCCGAACAACAAAGATCCCACTGTCACGACCAGGTACATTACTCCGCCAGCTACAGCGAGCACACCACCAACGCCGGCAACAGCCATCATCATATAGGCCGTGCCTGGATACTCAAAACTCAGTACCGCCCCGGTGAAATCCATGTCCCAGTGACGACGGGAGACCCCTAGGGTGCCCGCGCCCAGCATAAACAGAATCATCAGTGTCATTCCAGCTGCAAATACATAGGGCTGGAATTTTGCGATCCTGGGCAGGAACAGGTCCCGCCGGAACAAGACCGGAATCAGCAGGTAGGTTAGAGCCATAAATGTCAATGTGGTTCCAACCGCTACCGTGGCATGGAAGTGTGCCGGCACATATATTGTGTTATGGATAATCAGGTTGATCTGTTCGGTTCCCATAACCACACCTGTGATGCCGCCTATGAAACCGAAAATAATCAGCGACATGAAGAACCCCGAGAACACCGGGTTTCCCCAGGGCGCCTTGCGCAACCACTCAAACAGGCCTTTGGTTAATCCTTTGGCTCGCTGTGACACCTCCATGGAACCCGGAATTGTCAGCCCATGAATCAAGCTCGCCAGCACGGCCAGGTACATGGCATAACTGGTATTAAAGATCTTCCATTCAGAACTGATACCTGGGTCGACCAGGATATGGTGGGCGGCGGCCAGCTGCAGGAACAGGAGGTAAAGCAGGAAAGCGGTGCGGCTGACTTTTTCTGACATCGGTCGGGCACCAAATAATAGTCCGACAATCAGGTACCAGATAGAGACATGGGCGGCAACATTGATTTGCTGGGAAGCATGCCCCATGGACCACCAGATCAGGCGGTACATTTCTGCATCGATGTGGTTGATATAACCAATAGACCACAGGAACGTCGGTACCAGGATAATCGCACCGGATGCAATAGTAAAGACTGCAATAATACAGGCGGTCAGCGCTCCAAACGTCACCAGCGGAATCGACCCCTGGTAGGTTTTATCATCCTTGGCGATCACCAGTGTACCGAGAAACACAAAACATCCAATTAGTGCACCCACTGCAAACAGGATCAGGCCCAGGTAAAAATGTGGCGCTGCCTGCATCGGGACATATGAGGTCATCATTACGCTGGACTTGCCCTGTAACACAGCAACGTTGTTCATGACCGCACCAATAATCATCAAAGCAAACCCGGCCCAGGCCCATTTGGGTGCCGCCAGCCGGGTGCGTAATAGCGTTGACGAAGCGAAATAAAGGACCGCAATTTCAAAAAATATGATCCAGAAGAGCAACGCGTTGATGCCATGCCCGGTCAATGCCTGGTAAAAAACATCCGCCGGGAGCAGGTGAACTTCCTGCCAGCGCGTCAGGATCACGCCCAATGCCAGAATACCGGCTAACAGCAGCGCAACAACACCTGCAACGGCATTAACTTTAATCAGGCTTTCAGCTGATTTGTCAAAAAAGAGCCCGGAATCCGGGCAAACTCTAAATTGTGGCATCTTAATTCTCCATCACGCGAATTTTACCGAGCATGGTATGGTGACCAATGCCGCAGTATTCATTACAAATAACCGCATAGTCGCCAATCTTGTCCGGGGTTATGGTCAGGACCATTTCATAGCCAGGCACGATTTGCAGGTTAATATTTACAGGCTGCAGTGAAAAACCATGTTGCCAATCCATGGAGGTCAGATGCAGACGGTATGATTTGTCTTTTTCAAGTTCGAGAATCGGGTACCACTGCCACAGCCTGGCCAACATGTAGATATCACTGCCCGCCGGAGGACGAACAACCGGAATACCGGCCTCTTCACCAACCTTGAATTGCTCAACCATGGCATCCACCTTGGCCCGAAACTGGTCAGGTGTGGTCTGGTAGGCCTCATTGGAGAGGTTTTGTTTACCGTAGACGTGCCAGTAAGGCATCATAAAAAACATGATCAGGCACCATATCAATGCGATGCCAATCCAGACCAGCTCCTGCCTTCCAACCGGCTCTTTCCACCAGATACGTGTTGAAGGGGGTAAAATTGTTGTCATGATTATTCTCCTTTTTTATTTGGCAACGGGGATGGTGGCAATTTCCATAACCCCCCACAGGATGTAAAAAACAGTAGGCATGACGACGCCGATAAATAACAAAAGAAACGGGTTATCGAGCATTCTTTGAAAGAATGGGATACGTTCCGGCTTTGGTATGTAATCTTCCTGGGACATGGTAAGCCTCCACTTGGCATGTTTAAAATTTAGAAGTGGCTTCTGATGCAGTAAACCCGTATTCCTCCAATACATATCTCGCAAACCAGGGAATTCTCCTTACCGCTGACCAGAGACACTTCCACAACGGCAGGATATTCCGGTTTGTCGCGGCGGTTCTTGATTCAGATCAATTTAAGTAAATTGGTGGTTGGTTATGGTTCGTACTCCATGAAACACCCCCAGCAACAATCCAGATTTACCTCGGGCATTGCACGGAAACACGTCAATGGTCCTGATTAAATGGCGAAAAGAATTTTGTACCGGGATTGCCGGGGTCGATTACGAACATCAGCAGCTTGTCGAGCAAATCAACTCCGTGTTCGCGCTGGTTGATGACAAGGCAGAGAAAGAAAATGTTGTGGATAGCCTTGGCGATATTTACGGCAGCATATCGGCCCACTTCGCGCTGGAAGAACAGATGATGGTAAAGCACGGGTATGACCAGTTAGTGGAACATAGTGCCGACCATGACCGATTGCTGGACGACATCCGGGATATTACAGATGAGTTTGAAGAAACTGACACCCTGGACGAGCAGGCTTTCAAACAAAAGCTGAACGACTGGTTCCAGTTACACTTTAAAACCTTTGATGTCCGTTTGCACAATCTAGCCAACCTGATGTCTGACGATCAAGTCAACAAGCCCGTTGATGTTATCGAGACACATTGAACCATCCACTGACATGCATAAAATAAAATCCCCCCTGATCATTCACACCCTGGCAAGCATAATCATGTTGTCAATTGCGATACCGGGAATCACCTTCTCCCAGGACTTGGCGTCGCCTGTGGATATCTATTCAGGCCACTATTCCAGGGAAGGCAATAACGGCAGCCCGTCAGCTGCCATCAATCACAGCATCTATATAAAACTGTTCGAAGACCAGTGGATCGTGACCCTGTATATTCCCCTGCCATACAGTGCCAGTGTGGATTCCACCGCCATAACCAAAGTTCTCGACCAGGCAAAAAAACAAACCACTACCAGCGCTTACCTGAGAGGCAAGTTTGGCCAACTCACCGAATTGGCCACCGTGCAGGTTGAAAAATTTGGCTACCTGGAGGATCGTATTGTATTCGAGTGCGGGTCGCTGGCTCCTTGCACCATTACACTGGGAGATGGGTTTCTGGAGCTAATCAAACCCGGAATGCTCAACGAGCATATAATTCGGTATACCCATGTGGTTGATGCGTAGTTGTGTCGGTGATTTTTGACACCCCTGGTTCGATAATGCCTGGTAATGCCAGAGAAGGACTGAGTGCATCCGCCAATGCTTCTATTCTTGCTACCCTTTTTTCTTCTGACCGGGTTTACTCCATTGCTTAACCGCCCAGATAAAGTATGCGGTTACCAGAACAATATTTATGACAATGCCCACAGCAAAGAATGTCGTGGTGGGGCCATGCTCAACTTCAGGGGCAGAGGCGGGTTGCTCCAGATGAGCCTCAGGGGATTGGCCCTCAGATAATGGCTGTTTTGTATTCATTGAATTTCACTGGACTTTATTGCTTTTGTTTAAACAAGTAAACCACCTCTGTGTCAACCATGGCAGGTGGTATTCGTTCCCTGTTCAGCTAACTATTTACTGCCAGGATCAGTTCTGGACAACCAATCCACCCATACCATTGTATCGTTGAGAATGTCGTTAAGACCGGAACAGATCAAAACTACCCGGCGTAGACTTTCGTAAACATCAAATCATTATGCCAAACCCTCAATTCTTTCTTTCTGTGCCCAACATCGATGCTCGACGAATGGCCACTGGCTGGCTGTTCCTGAGTTTGGCTGCACTGGTGATCGGCGGCCTGCTTACCGTCTTGATCGTTGTGTCCCGCACCCCGTTCTTTCAGGCATTAATTCCCTGGGAGGATTTTTTTCATACCGTCCTGGTTGTTCATGTTGACTTGACTGTGCTGGTCTGGTTCCTGGCATTTTCTGGTGTTTTGTGGAGCTACAGCGGCTCACATCGCAGCTCGTTCTGGGGCTGGGGCGCGTTAATTATTTGCGCTACCGGAACACTGATCTTAACCGCCTCTCCGTTTACCGGAGAAAGCTACCCGCTTATGAACAACTATGTTCCGGTACTGCAAAGCAACACATTTTTTGTCGGACTTGGGATGTTCGGAATTGGCTTCAGCATGCTGGTGATATCTACAATGTTCCGGGCGGGGGCCGTTGGAAGCCGCATTAGCGGCGAGCTTGTTTTGAGATTCGGGCTGCTTGTCGCAGCCATAGCCGCGATTTTTTCAATCTGTGCACTTATCCTGTCATATGCCGGTATAGATGCAACCTTCGAAGGCGAAGCTTACTATGATCGCCTGTTTTGGGGCAGCGGCCATATAATCCAGTTCACCCATACCCAGCTCATGCTGGTCGCCTGGCTTTGGTTAGCCTGTGCCACTGGTGCGAAATTGCGATTGTCTCCCCGAATTGTTCTTATCCTGTTTGTGCTGGGCCTGTCCCCGGTTCTGATGGTGCCAGTTATTTACCTTGCATTCGATGTCAGTTCCGGCGGCCACCTGTTCTGGTTCACACAGCTAATGAAGTATGGGGGTGCTCTGGCGGCGGTTCCCATCGGACTGGCAGTGACCGTGGCAATCCTTGAACAATGGCGGCCCAACGCCGGTTTCGAGGCTGAGCGCAGTGCCCTGGTATTTTCAATTCTCCTGTTCGGCATGGGCGGTATTATCGGTTTCCTGATCACCTCCAGTAATGTGACTATCCCCGCCCACTATCATGGTTCTATTGTTGGTATAACACTCGCATTTATGGGTTTAACCTATCACTTGTTGCCACACCTGGGGTTTAGAAAAGTTGCGGGTAAAGCGGCAAGATGGCAACCACGAATCTACGGTACCGGGCAATTGATGCACATAGTTGGCCTGGCATGGTCCGGTGGCTACGGGGTCCAGAGGAAAATCGCCGGCGCAGACCAGGCCCTGGAAAAAATCGAGCAGTTGGCGGGGATGACCTTGATGGGAGTGGGTGGGCTGGTTTCAATAATAGGCGGGGTAATTTTCCTGGTACTTGTTTATCATTCCGTAAGGTCTGGAAAGAAACAGCGACCTGTCTCAATGACCACAAGTCAATCAGCCAGTATCTCGCAGCGGTGGATAAAACCGCCAGGCCCCGCGCCGAAGGCCATAGGCGTCAAGGGTAGAGCCATGGTATAGACCGAATTATTCGTTACACAATATTCTCTGAAACGTTCGTCGGAATTTCGAGTTGATATATTGCGGAATCGATAATTGTACTGATTGCCCAGCATCTTTCATCAATAAGTGAATCTACCGTATTGCAGTAATTTTCACCCCCCTTAGCTGTTGCGCTCGTTATGCCCTCACCCTCCGATACAGTCGATTGGCTAATCGGTTTACCAAACGGCCCGTGACGGAATATGTCAGTTGATGTCGATGATCCCAGTCATCCCGGCCTCCTTATGACCAGGTATGGCACACTCCATCACCAAGTCTTCGCCGGTTTGTATCGGCACAATGTACCACTCGACTTCACTATTGGGGCCTATTTCGATTTTTCGCACACTGCCCTTAATATCAGCTAGCAAATTGCCGGCTTTATCCTTAACCTCAACCTTGCGCGTGAAGACCTTCTCAGCGAACCCTCCAACTTCAATCTCGTGTTTTATTGTATCCGTGTTTTTTAGTATGAGCTTGTAGGCTTTTCCGGTCTGGAATTCAAGATAGTCCGGTTTAAAGTACATTCCCTCAATGTTTGTTCCCATTTCGATGACGACTTTTTCCGGATTATTTCAGCTCAAATCGCCAGCTGAAAAAACCTGAGCTCCCACGAGAGAGAGCAGGGGAAAAATAATTATGGTTGATAGTTTCATGGTAATTTACTCCCGTTGAATTGAGCAGAACACCCTGGTTACCACACTGGAAAAGGTGAACTTGATCCACACCAGTTATTCTGCAAAACGCAAGTAGTCATTGACTTTGTGTTCATATTCCTCAAATAAACGCTATCACATATAAATCTACACGAAATTGATTTGGATCAATGTATTGTTAATATCCTTGAAAACACAAACAACCAAACTGCCTGTGAACAGCGCCGTGAAGAATCCACCAGGTTGTTATCACAGTAATTCTGGATTGACGGTGTGCCAAATATGGAAGAAGTTCAGATTCAGTAGAAATGTTACTTTCTATGCCACAAATTGTAAATAAGACTACATAACTGAATATTCAGCTATGGTTTTTAACGGTGGGTAATATCTTTGGTCGGATGTGAGCGTTCCGCGCGAGTGTCAGTATTTGAAATTAAGGGGCGCGATGACTCTATAGGTTTTTGAACGTGGCTGATTGAATTCGCTACTTATTACATTTCCCTTCGATAACCAGGTACACATCCTGTTTGAGAAAGTAGGTATTTGTAATATCCAGGATCGAAGATCGTTCTACATATGCCAGAGTGTTACGGTCAAACCGCGCACCATACACAAAATTAGCGAGTGGTGAGATTCTTTCTTGCCTCCTTCTCAATTTGGGATCTTTTGAATAGACTATCTCAAGCAAACGGAAGTGCGCACCGGGTTTCAGCACTCTCTCGAACTGCCTGATCGCCAGAGGCTGGAGACGATCTGGCATAACACAGCAAAGATAGGTAGCAATTAACCAATCAAAACGGTCAGGCGGGATCGTCGCCATCGATGTCGCGTCCTCAAGAATTGGCTGGAATTTACATTCGGCCGATTTGCTCCGCCTCTTTGCTATTCTCAGCATTCCCCTGCTCAAATCGACACCGGTTACTTCTACGCTCGGATGATAATACTGAAGATTGCGCCCAGTGCCTACACCCACTTCCACTACTGCACCTCGAACATCTTTAAGCAGGCCGGGTCTCCATCTTCTGTACTGCCTCTCCCACGGATAGTCCAATAAGTCATAAAACAATGAAGTTACACTATACTTCCGTTGTAGCAATTGGTTTTCATGGGAAATTTCTTGCATCTATCCACGCCGGGTTTGATTAGTTGCTTCATGGATACATCTACATCCAGTAAGGTGGGATGGACCATTGACCTTGGTTCGGTATCTCAAATTACACCGTAATAAATTTGGGAAGGTGGGATCTTGACCAAAATCAATATTTTCTCATTTATATACATCTCCAGGAATCTGTTTAAAGAAATATTTGAATAAAGTACGTACTTTCCGCAGTTCATCTACGAGTATTTGCGGATTTCTTTCTATCATGATAGTCGCAATAATCTGTTCGTAACCGGGAATCTAAAGAAATTTTCCGGGACTGTAACCAAGCAAAACTAAAACTTCTTGGGATAAACAAATGCATACAAGTAAGACGAGTAGTGTGATTGGAATCAAGTCGACCAAAGTGTCCTGTAAAGATTGCAGGCTTCGCAAGTTTTGTTTGGCCGCCGACCTGGATGTGGAAGAGCTTGGGATGTTTGAATGTATTACCCAACATCGGCGCTCGATGGAACGGGGCACGCAGCTTTTTCACAACGGAGACAGCTTTGAAACGATTTATACAGTCCGTACTGGTTCGTTAAAAACCTACACTGTCATGCCTGATGGTCGTGAACATATTACCGGTTTTTATCTGCCAGGCGATCTTATTGGGCTGGATGCCATGGGCTCGAGAGTACATGGATCCAGTGCCGAGGCTCTCGAAACCACAACTCTTTGCATGGTCCCTTTTAATCGTCTGTCGGTGATGCAAATCAAATCGCTCCAGCAACGTCTGTTATCCCTGGTGAGCGAGCAAATTCAAAAACGTGACCAACATATCATATTGCTTGGTAAAGAAAGCGCGGACCAACGTCTGGCGGGTTTGCTGGTGGACCTCGCAGATCGATTCAAGGCACTCGGGTATTCTGCACAACAGATTAACCTCAGCATGTCCCGGGCAGACATTGGAAACTACCTGAGTCTTGCAGTCGAGACGGTAAGTCGCCAGTTTGCGAAGCTTCGCAGCTTGGGCCTAATTAACGTGGACCGAAGAAAACTGCGTATAGATAACCTGGAAAAGCTACGATTCTTTGCTGTTACGGAATTCCCAAAAGATATTCAGAATCATATTCCCACTGACAGACGTGGCGCGGCACTCTCGATGTTGACCAAAGTCAATATCAACAGCCGTTCCGCATGTTTCAATCTGTTCCCTAAAACATCTTATTAGAAAAGAGGCAATATTATGAACAAGAAAATACTGGTTCCGATTGATGGGTCGGAACAGGCTTTTAAAGCGATCGATGTCGCTGCCAGGCTGGCGCACAACGGCGATGCCGAGATCGTATTGTTAAATGTTGTCGGGCGTGAGCAACTGCCCGAGGCGGTTCGTCGATTCGCACAAGTCGAACATATCGATGGCCCCCCGAGTGGCAGTATGAACAACTGGTCGCTGCAGGTGTGTTGAAGGAGGGACAAAAACGCGCGCGCAACAAAGGTATTCAAACTATCGACACAAGGGTGCGCCATGGCGACCCCACAAAGGCGATCATCGAAGCAGCATCCTTCGATCGCGTTGACATGATTGTGATGGGGAACCGTGGCCTCGGCGCCATCAAGGGACTCGCCTTTGGCAGCGTCTCGCAAAAGGTTAGTCATTTGGCCCCTTGCTCGGTAATCACGGTCACCTGACAGGAGTTCTCGACGCATTGGGTACCGAAGTGTTTGTGATGAAGAGATCTTTTAGACAGCACAATTGACCTTCCCCTCTCAGAAACCCGTAGATAAGCTATGGGGCTTCTGGCTACTCAACCCTTCATTAGATCGAATACTCGTTACGAAGAGGCTGTGAGCAACTATCTTTTTGACTGCGAGAGAAAAAATGGGCCGGAAACCATTCAGACAACACAAATCGGGTCGTGATATTCCCTGGAGATTTCCGCATTTTCCCCGGATTGTAATTAGTATTGTGTTCCCATTCTCCTGAAAAAACCACAGAATGCTTTCCCAGACAAAAGTATTTTCACACCTGGTAAGGGATTACATGGGCACCGCCCCGGTTCATTGCTTACCCAAAACCCCCTGTATTGAGGTTGTGTCAAGGATGCGTGATGCCCATGTATCCAGCGCGGTGGTTGTTAGTGAAGATGCATCACCGGTTGGCATTATTACCGAACAGGACGTCTGTCGACGCGCGACGTTCGTTATACCTGGTGATGCACCGGCCAGCGACATCATGTCTACGCCGGTGCGCTCTATTCGCGAAGATGATCACCTGTACCGGGCGATTGCCAGCATGAGAAGATTGAATCTTCGACACATGCCGGTAGTCAATCGATCTGGACGGGTGACTGGAGTCCTCAACCTTGATGATTCCCTGGCAGAGGCAGCAGGCCAGATCGTGCGACATATCGAATACCTCAGCCATGATTCGTCATTTGAAGGATTGTGTGAAACCAAGCGGTCCCAGAAAGATGTGGCGTTAGAACTACTTGATGATGCCGTGCCAACTCCGGAGATACAGTGGTTACTGACCAGCATCAATATGGCATTACATAACCGTGTCGTGACAATGTGTATTGATGACATGGCTGACCAGGGATTTGGAGAACCGCCCACGAATTTCGATGTCATCGTTATGGGTTCAGGAGGAAGGGGGGAGAGCTATCTCAATCCTGACCAGGACAATGGGATTATTATTGCCGATTATCCGAAAAGTGAACATGAACGGATTGATGCCTGGTTCCAGGAGCTTGCCAGGCGAAAAACGGAGAGACTGGAGATCGTCGGTTTTGATCTTTGCGTGGGCCAGGTCATGTCCACCAACACCCGATGGCGAAAGACACTTACCGGGTTTCGTGACCAAACTATGGAGTGGATATCCCAGGCACGGGGAGACGGATTACGTTACTGCGATATCTTTTTCGATTTCAGGCACTGCTATGGCAAAGGGGAACTTACCCGGTCACTTCGGGATTTTGTCACCGAAAATGCGAAGCGCCCACGTTTCCTGAGCCAGCTTTACAAGCTGGATGAAAAGCACCGGGGCGCGCTTAATATTTTCGGGTACCTGGTTACCGATCCCAATGGAGGTCCGAATCATGGAAAAATCGACCTGAAATCGGCGGGTACGCTACCCCTGGTACAGGGCATCAGGCTACTGGCTTTGCGAGAAGGTATTGATGCGACTTCTACAAGCAGCCGAATGTCGAGGTTGCACGGCGATGGGCATCTCAGCAACGATGAATACGACTACCTCAAGGGCGCCCATGAACATATATCCAATCTCCTGCTAAGACAGCAGCTTGAAGACCATCGCCAGGGGAATACCATTTCCAACCATGTTTCCAAACAGGTGTTGACGAAAAGACAGAAGGATATGCTGGTGGATGGCTACAAGGCGCTCCGCGCATTTCATAAGCGACTCGGCAAACTAGTTTCAATATAGATTCGAATCGCAGCTGTGTGATGAGGTTTTGGTCATCTGGCACCTGTCGAAATGAGACTTTGAACTCCGGTCGGGCTGCAATCTGCCTGCACGCTGCCAGTGCATCACCCAATGTGACTATTCCGGCATCGTGTAGCGATTCAATCAACCTTACAAAAATTTCTGCCGTCGCCGTTGCATCGCCAATGGCGGTATGCCGACCATGAATCTGTACATTATATTTCTCGGCCAGTGCATCCAGGGAAAGATCAAAGTGAGTGGGTTCCAGCACGAATGCCAGCAACATGGTATCGAGCACAGGCTGGTGAAATTTTACAGTGTTTGATCCAGGCCTCCAACCCAGCATAGCCATGTCGAAGGCGGCGCAGTGTGCTACCAGTATGGCACCCATGTTGAAATCACTGAAATCACAGCCAACCTGCTTCGAGGATGGCGCATCCTGCACCATCGCATCTGTAATTCCATGAATCAGCGTTGATGCAGCCGGGATCGGTTGACTCGGCCTGACCATTTGGTTGAATTGATCGCCAAACCGGATCGACCCGTTTGATATTTTCACTCCCGCCAGTTGCACCATTTCATCCCCCTTGCTGGGCCGTAAACCCGTGGCTTCGGTGTCAAATACAACAAAATCTAACTCCTTTAACGGTGTGGCCGCCAACCCCGGATCCACGGACAGACTAAACAGATCGCTTATACGCGGGTGTGGTTTTGGAGGCGGAGGTTTTAAAACTCGAAAGTAAACGAGTGCAGCCAGTCCGGCTACAACGAATACAATACCAGCCGCATCCAGCATCACCCACCCCCGCCAGGCCAGCAAAAGCGGCGACAGGCCACGGATTGTAATCTGGCTTTTCGGTCAGGTGAATTGATATCTACTAATACGCGTAATTGATCAGGACTATTACTCATTTCGAAAATCATTCCATTGGCCACTTGATCGAGGCTGTATTTACCATGTTGATGCAGTATCAGCATAACTAATCAATTTGATGGATCAAAGTTAAATAAACTGTCTCTGTAATTGTTGCTATTGTATATATGAGAATTTTTACGTCGAGGTGAATTCTTGTTGAAATACCTCCACGGCTATTAGAGACAGTATTTGCATTCAAGTTTCCTGGCCCCATGCTTAACAGCTCAATATCAACAATAGCTAATTTTAAATATTCGCCAAACTACTCGCCGCTTATCATAAAACTGGAAGTTCATCATCCTGTGAGTGCCTGTAGCTCGTCTAAAGAAATGCTCGTTTGTAATTTTAGTAAGTATGCATTCCGTCACTTCTGATTACTGGTAATTATTGACTGGACTTGATTGAGATCAATAAATCTATTAACAGTCTGGCGCAAAGTTCACAAGGCCACTACACAGGAGAAATGAAATGTCAGAGAAACTCGAACGAAAATCACTGGATACACCTGATGAAACACGCCCGTTCAAAGACGGCATGGGCAAAGCCGAGATTGTTACAGTCGGAAAGACCATATTGGGAAGAGGCACCTTTGATCCTGGATGGGTCTGGAGTAAACACGTGAAACCAATTGCTGGAACCGATTCCTGTCAGGCAGACCACACGGGATATGTATTGCAGGGGAGTATGGTTGTAAAAATGGATGATGGTTCGGAAACAGAATTTGGTCCCGGAGACGCATTCTACATGCCACCTGGACATGATGCCTGGATTGTCGGCGATGAACAGTGCATCCTGATCGATGTGACCGGTTTTGGTCAATATGCTCAGTCTTCATAGGTGATTCCTTAACCACATACTTAAGTTGAGGATCTCTCACAAAACATGGCTCCGATTTATGGGGGCAGTTCATTGAAGATACTGAACTTACTTGCCGGGAATTGACAGGTTTTTGTGGTCTCGATTGGTCGGACAGTTGCCTCGCCTATTGCTAATCAAAACAATTTGGGCGGGTATATTAACAACTTCTATTGGAATTCTACAGGATGCGATGCATACGGTTCGGTTACCCTGGATGCGTGGCTCCATAATTTCAACAACAGCTTTACGAGTATCTGAAACAAGGACCTCGCGCTCAGAGTGCGTACTGTAAGAGTTTTTTACCGATGATCACAAATCCGACTGATACTGGATGCTTCACCTCCTTTGATATGCCAGTCCAGTATCATTTTTCACCCCGTCTTATGAGCGGGGTTTTTTTTATTTCTGAACCCGGGCCAGCCAGGAGCATTCATATCTTGGTATGCCCCAATTTCCCGTTAGATATTTTATTTGAATTGTTGAGAGCTGCTATAAGGCTCTGCCCTGGTTTAGTAGACCTTTCAAATTGTCCTAAAATTGACTGGCGAGAGAAGATAGAAAAGTAAATTTGGAGGAAATTCAACAGGTCATACTTGTATAGCGATTAAATGAAGATAAAAATTCCAAGAGACGCCGAAGGCTATTTACTCAATCCCGAAGACTGGAGTGAAAACATTGCCAGTAAACTAGCCGCCGAGGAAGGGATTGAGCTAGGTGACGAGTATTGGCCAGTATTAAAATTTGTCCGGACTTATTACGATGAAAATGGGATTACACCCGACGTTCGTCATTTGCTAAAACAACTGGCAACTGACCATGGATATGACAAAAAGCAGGCAAAGAAATATCTGTTCAATTTATTTCCCTACGGCTATGTGAAGCAGGCCTGTAAGATTTCTGGCATGAAACGCCCTCGTGCCTGGAGCACGGGGTAGCGGAGCATGCGATCGCTGGTTTTAGCCATTCATTATCCATTGCTCAGATAACGGGCACTACTGCCCTGGAGCCAGGCAGCGGCGGTTTACAAAACGTATTTTACCAATTTCGCAGCGAGTCAAAAGTTAACTTGCCCATACCACACAAAACTATAGATAAATTGATTTTCAAGATACTGCCAGAGTCGAAAACTCGACGCTGTACACGTGTAGGATAGCAATCTGTTTTCACTCTGATTATATTGAGAGGTTAAAAAATGGATGCCCCCGGATTGATTCGAATCAAGGTGTTTGACGTTTTTGCAGCGTAATATAGAGGGCCTTAAAGTATTACAAAGACGTAACTGCCATGAAAAAGAGTCGTTCAACTAGCCGGTTAAATACCACGCTGCGTGTCATAACTTGCTCTTGTCTGTTCATTTTCGATATAGCAAGTGCCTGGGCGCAACAGCCGCAAAATGCTTTCCAAGGGTCACACATGATGTGGAATGGCGGGTGGAACGGCATGTTCTTTGGTCCTTTTCTAATGATCGTTTTCATTGGTATTGTGGTAGCGGTTGTGGCGCTCGTCATTCGATGGCTCAGCAGCACAGAAGTTGGGCACAGTCTCTCTACTTCATCCGTGAGAGATCCCCTGGATATCCTGAAAAAGCGTTTTGCCTGCGGGGATATCGAAAAAGAAGAGTATGAGGAACGTTGTCGTATACTACGTGATGGCGTATCCTAGTCTCTAATTTGACTACACACTGCCTTGTCAACGAGACCCGAATTTCTTGTTACGTGGCAAGATAAATCAACCGAAGGCGCAAAATTCTGCCCAATATCAGGAGACGTTATACCGCATATATTTGTGCCAATCCCAACTTGGAGAATCAGTTATGAAAACTATATTATTACTAATCGTAACCACTATCACCCTTGTAATGACATCTGCCGGATATACGGCCGGCACTGATGAGGAAGGTTTAATGGATTCCTCATCGTCCAAGGAGATGAACGAAGATATGTCAGGTATGATGGGTGGAATGCACGGGAAAGGAAAGATGCATCAGGGCATGATGGGCCACCACATGATGCATTCTGGCGTATCACCGGTAACAATCATGATCCAACCCGGTATGATGCCGATGATGGGTCAGGGCATGATGCAAAAGGGCGCGAAGTATGGTCATAAAAGCGGTGGAATGGACCAGGAAAAAAAGAAACAGCGCCACCAAATGATGAAACAGCACATGGAACGCGTGGAGCAGCGACTGGCTAATATTGAAGCCTTGCTCAGTGAGCTAGTGGAGTTGCAAAAGAATGCCCAGTAGTCTGCATGTCGTCAGATAAATCGGTAACTGTCAGATCAAGTCTGAATTTCTACACATGATGCCCTGCGTTAATTCATCATTTGTTGTGAATGACTTTGTGTCCCATGAGTATGTCCCTCCGGCATTCCGCTTTCAGAGAAAATGTGTGGATGGCGGAGACTAATTTTAAGGTATCACCAACAAGGAGGACTCGTATTGACCTGAATCAATGGTATTGGCAAGTTAACTTTTGACCTGTAACCAATTTAACGCAATATGTTCTTTAAACAGCCGTTGCCTGTCTCCAGGACAACATTGCCCCTTGTCTGAGCAATCGATAATGTGTCGCTGAAACCAGGTGACGACCTAAATCGAATAGATTGTAAACTGCTGCATGGTTGCTCAGGAATCGGTGCGCCTGTCTTGGTGATTTTGGGGTGGGAATCGATGGCGTTTGTAGGGATTGACTCGTATTTTCATCCCAACATTATCGCTCAGTTGCAGTTAACTTGGCAGCACCCTGGAAAGAAACGCATCTGCCCGGGTGATCATTGACTCCGCCAGCTTGACCAGATCGTTACCAAACGTAGCACTTTCCCAGGACTGTATTTTTTCGATTTCAAATTCTGCCAGGTGTTTTTCCATCAGTTCTTTCTGGAGGCGCACATCGTCAATCTTGTCTCTGTAGGAATCACTCAGCTCCCAGTTGGCGCGGTCGGCTACCTGTTCAAGCTCATCCAGGCGTGATTGCGCCCTTACCAGCGCCACTTCAATTTCTTCTATTCGCTGTTTCAGGTTGTATGTCATCAAAGGCTCCCCCTAGTGGGACATCAATAAAGGAATATTCATTTCCCTGAGCATGTACCTGCTGGCGCCACCCAATACCGTTTCCCTGACCCTGGAATGGCCATAGGCCCCCATCACAACCATGTCTGCGCCATAGCGCTTGGCCAATGCCAGCAGGATCTCACCATCTGAACCGCCCTTGTTACTGACATTTTCAGTCTCTACTGCAATGCCATGGCGTGCCAGGTGTTTTGCAAGATCGACTCCTGGCAATTCGTTGTACCCGAAATTTCCAACCGAAACAACATGAACTGCGTTAGCCGCTTCAAGAAATGGCATCGAATCATGCACCGCCCGAATCGCTTCGCGGCGACCATTCCAGGCGACCATAACAGTACCTCCAGGAATGCTGTCACGGGAATTATAGGGGACAACAAGTACCGGCCTCCCGGAGGATAGGGACACACGCTCCACCACCTCCGCATTGATGTCGCCGGAGTCATTTTTGTCATGCTGGCCTAAAACCAGGAGATCGCTGGTCCCTGCATGCCTGGTTATCCCGATTGAGACTTCGTTCTCTTCCACCACCCAGGAAACCCGACTTTCCCAGCTGCTTTCGAGTTCCTGGAACAGGGCTTTTGCCGAAGCGGCAAGGTCATCCTTGTATTCTGCGGCAATCTGGACCATGGCCGCAGGAACAGCCATACCAGTATAAACGGGAATATGCAGGGGTGGTACAACGAAAATGCCGGTGAGGTGCGCATCAAACGACTCTGCCAGCCGGGCTGCAATTTCAAATCGGTTTCTACAGCTGGCAGCTCGATCTACATGTACCAGTATGTCTTTGATTGCCATCATATTTCTCCTCAGTATTCAGCCGTGATCATGGCCCATCCAAGAGTCCGGCAAGTTGATTCGGATCAATCAGGGCAACGATATTCTGCCCATTGGCAAATTCGAATATCGGCATATTGGCCGCAGCGGCAAGGCATCAACCTAAATAATGGCAAAACCGGTTTTGGCGCTAAAAGGCGGCAAAACTGGCCGCTACCAGGGCAATCGTAGTTACCAGCCCAAGGATCGGCACCCCCATTGGAACCTGCACCGCATCAGGACCAGGCGGTGCTTTTAGTTTCACTGAAATTAACGCCGCATTAACCAGGGCAAAAATAAGCAGGACAACCAGGCTGGTAGCCGATGCCAGTGAGACCAGGGGTATGGTCATTGCCAGAACCATGATCACGAGTGTGGTGATTACAGTGGCATTGACCGGAGTGTGAAATCTTTTGTTTATTGTTGCCAGGCCACCGGGCAGCCACTGCTTGCTGGCCATGCCGTAAAGAACCCTTGATACCATAATAAGCTGGATCAGAATGCCGTTGACTATGGCAAAAAGCCCGAGTAAGCCGATAAACACCGGGTCTTTTCCGGTTGCCTGCTGGTAAACGTATGCCAATGGCGCACTGGTACTGTTCAGGTCGGCCGGATTCACTGTCAGCACCGCAACAAGGGCGATCCCGCCATAAAGCAATGAGCAGATTACGAGCGCAAGGATAATGGCGCGCGGAATGGTGTAGCTTGGATTTTTGACTTCTTCAGCAACATTGACCATGTCCTCGAAACCAATAAAGGCAAAAAAGGACAGGAATGCCCCCGCCATAATGGCACTCCAGGGTTCAATTTGCATTTTCGGCACAAGCTCATGGGCATGTTCTGGTATGGTACTGAATGACCCGCGGCTGACCCACAGTATAAGAAGTAGCCCCCCGATTTCGAGAACGGTAAATATCGCAGCCAACGATACCGACTCGGTTATCCCGATAATGGCTACCAGGCATAACACCCCGAGCAAAACGACAATGACCAGGGGCTCCGGTATTGAAACGAAAAGTTCAAGGTAACCAGCAAACCCACGGGTCAGCACCGCAGACGAAATAACCCCGCTTACACTTACCATCAGTCCGGTGATCACTGATATCCAGCGCCTGCCAAACCCCTGCTCAACGTAAACCGCTTCTCCGGCACTCACCGGATAGCGGGTCGACAATTCGATGTAGGTAATACCGGTAACTCCAGCGATAAGCGCTGCAACCAGGAATGCCAACGGGGCAAGGTAGCCAGCAATCTGTGCCACCTCTCCAACCAGGACGTAGATACCCGCACCAAGAATGTTTCCAACTCCGTAAAACAGTAATAGCGGGAGATTAAGGCCGCGTTTGAGAGTCATGTACAGGAAACAGTGTAGTTTTAGGTGAGATTCGGATTGGCACTAGAGTTGGCTCAACCCGGACAGTCGTCAAGTAGTCAACGCTTATCGGGGTAAACTATTTAATTATTAACTAATTGATTGTCGTCAATTGCCGCACAAGGCGAGGGGGTATTGTTCCACCATCCATTCAATTTATCAATTGTCCTGATTGCCATGGAAAACCGGGTGATCTGTCTGTACACTAGTTTTCCACCCAAATATCTACTAACGATATGCCTGAATCAACAGCACAAAACCCGCTGGATGCCTACACCCCCGCCGAGGTAGCTCGCCTGACGCAAAACACCGGAAAAAACAAGGCCAGCCTTTCCATAACCCGGACGCTGGTCCTGGCCATCCTGGCGGGCGCCTTCATCAGTTTTGGTGCCATGCTGTACACCCTGGTCATAATTGATAGTTCCCTGGACTACGGATTGACTCGCTGGGCCGGAGGGGTTGCCTTCTCCCTTGGGCTGATCCTGGTGGTAATTGCCGGTGCAGAGCTGTTTACCGGAAATAACCTGATTGTCATAGCCTGGGCCAGTGGATTTGTCTCAACCCGGCGCATCCTTAGAAACTGGTCCCTTGTTTATATCGGGAATTTCATCGGCGCAGTTGCCACGGCCTGGATGGTTCAGCAGTCAGGCATCCTCGAAGCCGGAAACGGTATCGTTGCGACCACTGCAATAGCCATTGCAGAATCCAAAGTCCAGCTGGATTTTCAGCAGGCATTTTTCCGGGGTGTCCTGTGCAATGCACTGGTCTACCTGTCTGTATGGCTGTGCATGGCAGCTCACAGCGTCTCCAGCAAAATACTGGCCATCATTTTTCCTGTGTCCGCATTTGTCGCCCTGGGGTTCGAACACTCAATTGCGAACATGTACTTCATTCCGCTGGGACATTTTCTTGGCAGTGACATGATCACTATTACCGGTTTGCTGGACAACCTGATTCCGGTCACGTTGGGCAATATATTCGGTGGGAGTATCCTGGTCGCTCTTGTGTACTGGATCTCGTTCCTGAAAAATGAACCGCAGTAGTATCCGGTTACCCCGGGTAGACCAATTGCAATGACCGCGCAACTGATCCACAACCTGCGTAGTTCCGGGGTCCTGGGCCCTCCCGACAGCATTAAACTGGTTGAGACCCATATTTCATGGGTGTTGTTAACCAGGAAATTTGCGTATAGGATTAAAAAACCGGTAACCTTGGGTTTTCTCGACTTCACCACTGCGTCCAGTAGAAAATACTATTGCGATGAGGAATTGCGCCTGAACCGGCGGCTTGCTCCGGATCTGTATCTCAAAGTTGTAACCATTTCCGGCAGCCCCGAAACACTGGTTATCGACAACAGCAAGGCCAGATTCGAATTTGCCGTGAAAATGCGTCGATTTGACCGGGACTGCGAGCTGGTGCATGTTATCGAAACTGATATCGACTTGTTTGGCCCCTTCAGGGAACTAGCCAGAACCCTTGTCGAATTTCACCGCAACGCGAATATTGCTGACCCTGGATCCAATCATGGGGTGGAATCAAATTTGCGGCAACACGCCGGAGACAATTTCATTTGAACCAGCCAGCAATTACCGAGATCTCTTCCGCAACACCAATCAATGCGCTGAGTGCGGTGTCCCTGGACACCGAAACAACCGGCCTCGATACAAAAGTCGCGCGGTTATTGCAGGTTGGTGCGATCAGGATTGTGCGTGGCGAACTGGACCCACAGCTGGTCTATGAAACCCTGGTTAACCCTGGCATCCCCATCCCACCCGAATCAACTCGTATCCATGGCCTCACCGACAACGATGTCATGCACGCCCGGGATTTCAGGAACTCCCGGGAAGATATCGAAAACTGGATCGGCAATTCAATTGTTATTGGTTATTCAATCGGGTTTGACCTGGCCATTTTCAAAAGAGAAAACGAACTGGCGGGCACCCACTGGATTCCGCCCCGTACCATCGATGTCCGGCATATGGTGAAAATTTTGTCCCCGCAACTGCCGGATTATTCCCTCGATATCATTGCCAGCTGGCTGGGCATAACTGTGAAGGATCGCCACCAGGCCCTGGGCGATGCCCGTGTTACAGCAGAAATTTTTCTCGCTCTTTTACCCCAACTCATGAAACAGGGAATCCGAACCCTCGCGGAACTTGAAGCTGCATGCCGGGTCGCCAACAACGAATCAATCGCCGAAGCCCAGTCTGGGTGGTATGACTTCCTTAATTCTTCCCGAAACGATGATACCGGCCAGAGAGTGTATGCCCGTATTGACAGCTATCCCTACCGACACCGTGTCAACGAAGTCATGAACGCTGCGCCGTTGATTGTGAGCAGGGATTCCACACTCAGGTCAGTACTGGGGACCCTGATGGAAAGGAAAATCAGCTGTGCGTTTATTAATTCGGAATCTCCCCAACATGAACATGGCATTATCACGGAAAGAGACATTCTCAGAGCTATCAACAGCGATGGGATGGAAGTGCTGGAACAACCTGCGGGCATGATCGCCATGTTTCCCCTGCTCACTGTGCCTGAAGATGCTTTCATTTACCGCGCAATGGGGCGTATGTCGCGACATAATTTTCGCCACCTTGGCGTAACCCGGCCCAATGGGGAGCTTGTCGGAGCTCTCTCTTCAAGGGACCTGCTCAGGCAACGCGCCGCTGATGCGCTCGATCTCGGTGATGCCATTGACCAGGCAAACTCCGAAAAAGATCTTGGCTTAGCGTGGGCTAACCTGGCTCTTGTTGCTACTGCACTGGACGGCGAAGACGTTGATGCCAGGGATATCGCAGCGGTCATTTCCCGGGAATTGCGGGCACTGACCCGGCGCTGTTGCCAGATCGCTGAACAGGAAATGCTCGAACAGGGCCTGGGAGCACCCCCGGTGCCCTACACCATGATCGTACTGGGTTCCGGCGGGCGGGGTGAAAGCCTGCTCGCCATGGACCAAGACAATGCAATCATTTTTGAACAAGGTGACCCTGACGGATATCAGGACCAGTGGTTTCAAAAAATGAGTGAAAGGGTTTCAGAGTTACTGAATAATTCCGGCGTGCCCTATTGCAAGGGAAATATAATGGGCAGCAACCCTGAATGGCGCATGTCAGTCGCCAACTGGAAAACTCGGGTGGGGACCTGGATTTCCCGCACCTCCTCCGAAGACCTGTTGAAAACTGATATATTTTTTGATGCTGTTTCGGTACATGGGGATCACAGACTTATGGATGAAGTGGTCTCTTTTGCGTTGAAAATTGGCGCATCGTCACAGAATTTCCTGCACCTGCTGTCCAGTAATGCTGCGGATGTTCAATCTCCAATAGGAATGCTGGGCCGCTTCAAACTGGACCAGGGTCGAATGGATGTCAAGATGGGCGGAATCCTGCCGATATTTTCTGCGGCCAGGGTCCAGGCGATACGCCACCAGGTCACAGAAAGATCGACGCCAGGCAGGTTGCGCGCAGTGAAAGACAGGGCACCAGGGCCCGAGCAGCTGGTAGAAAACCTCATTGAAGCACACCGTATTATCCTCACCGCCATACTCAAACAGCAATTGTATGACCTTGAAAATGGCATTGCCCTTTCCAACAACGTGGCGCCGGATAAGATGACACCCACTGCCAGGATCAACTTGCGCTGGGCACTGGAACAGGTTCCCTCTGTTACCGATCTTCTCGGAGTCCCGGCCTGATGCGCATACGGCTGTTATCCGTTATCATACCGACGATTCATCGGTAGCTGAAATCACATCAACGCCAATTTTTTCTTTGAACACATGATAAATATTTCCCACACCACAATACCGGTATTTAAATTATTACTGCTGGCAGCGGCATCCAGCCTACTGTCTGGCTGCTATGTTGCACCAAACATAGGCAATGAAGAACTGTATTATGCCGCTGACGATGAGATTCTTGCCCAGGGAAAGACTTTATACGAAGCGTATTGTTTTTCCTGCCATGGTGCTGATCTTAAGGGAACGGGTCCCGACGCCTTAAAACAGGTTAAGCCCCCGGCTGACCTCACCGCGAAATCTTTTCACCTGACCCAGACTGCAATAAAGGGTGTGCTTGACTACCCCCACTATTCCCACGAAACCATCCAGGATAAAATCAAATATGGCAATGAAGTGATGCCACCCCTGGGCGATGTGCTGGACAGCAAGGAAATTGAATCCATAACCCAGTACATAAGTACAACGATCCGAAATTCCGAGTAAACCCACGCCAGGGTGCTGCCATGGCGCGGCCAGTGATCGACAGCTTTTAGCGGGGTATTGGCAAGTTAATTTTTAACCTGCTACCAATTTAACGCAATATGTTCTTTAAACTGCCGTTGCCTGTCTCCAGGACAACATTGCCCCTTGTCTGAGCAATCGATAATGCATGGCTGAAACCAGGTGACGACCTAAATTGAATAGATTATAAACTGCTGCATGGTTGCTCAGGAATCGGTGCGCCTGGCGCGGTGATTTGAAACGACGCATCCCCCTCTCCCGTACACGGGTTGGCTGATGGATCAGTTCAGCACGATTATTGGCATACTGACTGGTATCGTGAAGCGCATCTGGAATAAGTTCTCGATGGGCGACCCCATAACTTCTCAACTTATCTGTAACAATGCGCCTTGGTTCTCCCAGATGGGCCTTTAATATCCGCCTAAAGAACCGTTTCGCAGCAGCACCATCACGGCGCGACTGGAGGAAAACATCAACGATCTCGCCATCCTGATCAACGGCCCGCCACAAGTAATGCTGCTTTCCCTCGATCTTACGAAGACTTCGTCTATGAAGAACGTATCCCGAATCCCCGGTGTTTTCGTCTCAGTCGCGGGCGTATTGAGGCCAAACTTGTTGCACCATAACCGCACGGATTCTCGGGTTACGATAATTCCCCTTTCTGTTAACATATCTTCGATATCCCTATGGCTCAGATTGAATCGATAGTACAGCCAGACCGCGTATTGAATGATTTCGGGTGGGAATCGATGCCGTTTGTAAGGATTGATTCCAATTTTCATCCCAACATTATCGCTCAGCCGAAGTTAACTTGGCAGTACCGATCAGTGTGTTCGACCGTCCGTTCTGCAATCTGCGGGTCACCCTTTTGCACGACGGCCTGATCGCCCACATGAACTTCCAGCGATACAAGTGCAAAACCAACGTGGCTACTAACGATACTTCTCCAACAAATCTGCAATCCTTTTCAAAAAGATCGCATGTTCACTTGCTTCCTCTGAAGAAAATGAATCCTCCAATATTTTTACCGGTACGGCTCGTACTCCTGAGCAAATGCCGATGCGGTAGTCTTTGTGCAGTCTCCGGCAAATGGTGATGTACTTTCCTTCCATAGGTTGACGTCTGAACTTGTCCAATACGGTAATCAAGTCTTTGCTGTGATCGATTGGTGGTTGCCCATTTTTTGGCGGACCCGCGACGGGGTTGGCCTTGTGTTCGGCGATGAGGCGGTTGCGGGTTTCTTCATCCCTTAGCAGCGGTAGCACGTAGGTTCGGGTAATGAAATCATCTGTGCTGGCTCTACCCTGGTCGGTTTGGACACCTGTGGGCTTACTTAACATGGTTCTACCTCTCGTATCTCAACTAATATTTATGTGCAACGACATGGCGCTGACTCGCCGCGTTCTTCCTTGATTCGAAATGCCTCGGCCCGGGCTAACTCTACAGAAAGAAACACTTTATCTTCGAACAAAATCAGCGGCCTTATTCGATCGGCGTTTAATTGGGCGACGCACCACTCTTTGTTTTCCTTGGTACACACCACCATGTACGCGCCGGGAATCGGGCCATATCGTCGGTTATTCAAAACGAATAGGCACTCAGCCAGATCGTTAATCTTATCGACGTCCAATCCTGCCATGGCGGCAAGTTCCAAATCGTTAGGCGGAATGGATGACGCACCGATCACTTCTTTACCTTCGGGTCGGCTCATCATGGGTGGCATTGCGTTATTTTGCATAGGTCTTTCCGTTTTATACCTGATTCTTCTCGGTCGTGGATGACTCAACGATTAAGGTAACGGTCCGTCTTTGAGAAACTGGTGTAACGTGTTCTCCAGAATTTTCGAACAATTGTTGTTGTAATTGTTGTGGGACAAGCTGCCGCACCAAGACAATGATCCCGGCGCAAACAAGGCGCCATCGTTCGGTGTTTTGTAATAGATCATATCGGCGCGAACTTGTGGGTTTTCTGTGCCACCGCCGTAGTAACCTCGAACCGAGAAATGAATCTCTTCGTTGACCTGCAACATCAAGTTGGTGTGACCTTCTGAACGGGCTAACAGAAATGCGTTGTGGGGCGTGCCGAATTCGAGATCGTAACGATCCAGCTCCAAACCCGCAGCACCACCGCCGACCAAACCGAAGTCGCCTATGATTTCATCTTCTCCTACCCCTTCGAATATCCAGGCACACTCAGGGCGCTTACTGTCTTCTTCCCGTCGATAGTAGGACGACACATCGAATCCGTAAGCGGTAAAGGTCAGGCCGCACAACTTACTCGGAATACGCCCGCGGGCGCGCCACATACCGCCAAACTTTCCGTCAAACGCATTGTTGTATTCTCCAGGATTGGCCGTCCACGCGCGGGTACCCGCTTCGCCTTTACGCACTTCGATAATGTTTTCATTATCCGGATGGTATTCACTGATCCAGTAAAACCCATTGGCGCCAAGGTATACCCAGCGGCCACCTTCCAATTGATAAGAGTCATAGGCAGCATGCATTTTTTCCGAGGTGTATTCCGGATGACTACCGGTCAGTACTGTTTGATAACGATTCAATAATCCGACGCCTTCCCGATGTAAATCTTCATCGGTATGCACATCAAAATCAAACCCCTTTTCTTCCAACCAATCGGTTAGATGCAAATCGCCATTTAACTGCCATAGGGATGGCGACAGCCAATGACGATACTTAGGTCGCATATTCAATATCGGACGCAAGCGTGAGGAATAACAAACGCCGCTACCATCGGAGTGTAGGGAATAAGTCGATAGCCCGTATTCCCTGTGCTCATTCAAATACAAATCTGATGGCATCATGACAGGTACTTTGCCCGCCAATAATTGCGCGACCACCGAGTTGGTACCCAGATTATCATTGGAGTACGCCATATACGAGTTCGTCGGCATGATAAACGCCATCTTCGATGTCGCTGTGCCTTTAGGCGGCCGTACCACAAACGGAATGTAATCTTCGGTATCTTGTGAATCGTCTCCGCCAATACGCACGCGTATCGCATAGATACCGCTTTTTGTGGCATCGGCGACTGTCAGTTCAAAATCCACATCCCAGCGCGCATCATCAATATCATCGTCATGAAAATGGATGGCGCCATATTCTTCCGGTTTATGATGATAGACAATTTCATCTCCCGTCCAGTTATAGCCCGTCATACCGCGCACGGGCATATTGATGATAAAACCGTTCAGCGTAGTTGGGGACGTGTCGATAATATGGGTTGTGGCGACATTGGTGGTGATATTGGCATGGAAGTCCCAGGCGCCTACTACACTGTTGCGAATATCTGCCGGGCAACCTGAAAAGCCCCGTGCCAGTGATTCGATTTCGGCTTTGGATAAGGCGCGGTTACTCAAGCGGGGCCGATCAATCTTGCCATTATAGACATAGTCTTGTTCCGGTAATTCGATAGGTTCCCGCGCTTCGCGGTAGTGACCACCAAATATGGTTCTGCCGGTTCGTTCCACTAATGTAGAAGCAGCCATCAATAAAGGCGCATCATTAATCCCCGGTCGCAAACTGTTGGTGGCTTCGATCACGGCAGACGTTTCATCTGCCGGGTGTAGCATAGACAAACCCAATCCTCCGTTGGTACGACTGACCATGGGTTCCTGATACAACGTCACGCGACCGCTATGGGCATCATAACTGGCGGCAACCAGATACCAAACCTTGCGCATAAGTTTTTTATCGCTGGACAGACTCATGACCTGCCCTTTGCCATCGCCAATTTCCAAAGACAAGCAGCTTTCGTCATCGACAAACAAACCGTAACCGCTTTTTGTTGGTTCATGCCATTTGGTCACAATACCCTGACGACCTTTTTCCGGTGTGGTCGGAAATATATATGCCTGCAGTGTAAAACTGTCGACGTTTAAGCGATCATCCTGGGGGATAATGACATAGGAGCCGCCATGGATTCTTTGGTTGTGGCCGGTATAGGTTGCATTACAGGGCGCGATTAATTCTTCTTCCTTGTATCCGGGGCCATCAGGATTGGTATCGCCGTGAATAAGTCGCACAAGATGGGCATCATAGGATTCGTTGTTCTCCGAATTCACATAAAATTTTAATGTATCACCGGGACAAACTGAATACTTGTCACTATAGCCTGTGATTCGTAACATCGTTATTACCTCTCGCTAACCGTCGCTTGCAATGGCATTGTTTGATTGGAAAGAATGGCAGATCGCCACATTGCCTTTGTTTTCATCGTGCATGTTGTTTTCATTACGTGTGTCCTGCCATTCTTTCTATGTCTCTTTCCAGGTCAGTGGACATCTCCATTTTGTAGGCCAGATACCAGATCATGCCAACCCCAAGTGCCCACCAGATAATTTGCCATGCCCATATAGACGGCATACCAAACTTCCATGCCTCGTACCCCGCATTGGGTTCGCCGAATAATATATTGCCGATGACTGCACCGGGACCAATGGCGAAAAATATCCAGACCAATACGATGACACCAGCGACCGGTTTCGACCATCGTTTACGTGCAATGGGTGTGCTGTAGTCAGCAAAAAATGCGTGGAACCGATTGCGACGGCCTCGATCCACCTCATCCCGACTCATAGCTGAGACCAGCAGACAAACGATGATGTTGAAAAACATGCCCCAGGCCGCGGAGTGAATGGTCCACGGCCATCTACCCCAGGGTAAAGCGTCACCGGCCAGTTTTTGACCCATGGGCTCTGTCATTACCACGGCAATCAGTCCAACGATTAAGCCTAGACTGGCAGCTTGACGAGTAATCCAGGGGAACCAGGTGACCGCCAATAAGGAAGGCCACAATTGGAAACCGAATGCGATCGCCAGACCACCTAGTAAAAACGCAGCTTCAAAGGAATACGTTGCCAATAACACTGCGGCGAGAAACACCAAACCGGTGCACAGACGCGCTGCTTTAATTTGCTGCTGATGATTCGCTTCGGGTTTGATGTATCGGCGGTAGATATCACGCGTCAGGATATTACCCGTGGTCGACATAAACGCTGCAGCAGTGGCTTGCAATGCCGCAATGGCGCACACGGCAAACACACCAATCAGCCATGGTTGTCCATCACTAATTAGTTTAATGAAATGGGGAATCAATTTGTTGCCTTCATGGCTGCCCAGAACTGGTAGGTATTGGTTGGCAACCATACCGCTGTCATTCACTTCCGCCGTGGCACCCAACAGATGAGCGCTCACTCCCAGTAATGTCGCGAACAACACCAATATAAAACCAACGCTGAATGCAGCACCCCATACCTGATGTATGGCGAAGCCGCGCGGTGACTGGCTAGCGAAACCCCACATGGATATAGCGGGCGATGCAGCAATACCCATGACTGACATCATAAACGTCAGGCACATAATAGCAGTCCATGGTCCGCCGTCGGGCGCTTCCACACCCAGACCGGCGTTCCACTGAATCACGCCGGGAATAGCAAAATAACCGGGGAAGTTTCCTCCGCCATTGCCATTGGACGTACCCCATTGTCCGAATAGATTCTGCGCCATGTTGGCGAGACCTTTGTTCAGGGTATCGAATCCACCGACCAACTCCAACGAATAAAATCCCAACACCACTACACCAAATGCAAACAACACACATTGCACTACGGCAATTTTGGCAATGGCCTGCATGCCGCCCGTAATGGCATACAAGAGAACAAAACTGGACAATACCCACATCGCCGGTTCCCGAGGGATCGCGTTGTCGGTTAACTCGCTGATCAAAAATCCCGAGGCGCTGAACAACAAGGCAACAAACGGAATACCAAATAACAAGGCGATACCGATAGAGATGTTATTTAGGGTATGGCTTTTAAAATAGTCGGTAAACATTTCACCTGAGGTCATGTAGCCAAATCGCTGACCTAACATCCATTGACGCTTTAGCAGGATCACACCGGATAGCGCCACTGCGATGCCATAAAAGGACGTGTTGACGAATTGAAAGCCGTCCCGAAATACCAGCGCCGGGTGAGCTATGAATGACCACCCTGCCAGTGTTATCGCGGTCACCGCCAGCGAAAACACCCATGGAGATAGTCGGCGATTAGCCAAAAAGTAATCGCTGGCGGTATGGGATCGTCGAAGTGCGCGGATACCCCAGAAAAAGCAGTATGCCCAGTACATCATGAAAAAGATGAGTAACCAGGTCAGGGTATCGGCCATAGTGCTACACGATCTCCTTCGGTGCCTGAGGCAGCTGCGCCCAGAACTCCGGATCGTGTCCATAGAATATTCGTGCACCCGCTCGTTGCAGCTTACGCAACAACAATAACGAATCCAGCATTTCGCTGCGGTTGTGCACCAGATGGGGCAAATGCAGATTGGCCAGAGTTTCTTTTAGATAACAAGCGTCTGCGCTCAAAATTATGTCGCCGGAATCGAGTCGAACTTTTAATGACTGGTGACCCGGGGTGTGTCCAAAAGTTGGTATGGTCACTATACGATCGTCACCGAACACATCGTGCTCACCACTCACTTGTTGAATTAAGTGACCGTGATCGTAATCTGCTTTGGTATAGCCATTGGCCTGAATGAACTCTGGTGTCTGCCCGGCCTGCCATTCTTTTTGCTGGATAATTATCTTCGCATTGGGTATCAGGGAATTACCGCCAGTGTGATCAAAATGCAGATGGGAATTCACCAGATACTCGATACGATTCACATCGATATCCAATTGCTCCAATCGGGATTGAATATCTTCGCCCGATCGAAATTCGACTTGGAACAAATCGGCCATAGAGCCGAGTCGACCACGCGCATCGTGCTGGCATTGTGGATGCAGTCCAGTGTCAAACAATACCCAACCTCTGGGGTGTTTAATTATATACGCTGGTACCGGAAAACGTATCTTGCCTGTCTTGCCCGCCAGCATCATACTTAGATCCGACGTCAACCATCCACAGGTCATGGCATAGAGCTTTATAGACAAAACACACCTCGACAATGGCAGTGTGTATTGTTGAGAAAACGCAAAACCCGCACGGTCAGTTTCCGGCCGTTATCCGTCAGTGCGTTCACGAATTATACGCAGCGCCTCTTTTAGGTATACCCGGAAAACATCGTAATTTTCACTCATGGGAAAATGACCAATATCATCCATCTCTATATACACGCCGCCCTTAATTTGGCGCGCTGTATTTTCGGTCACTTCCGGCGGTGTAAGATAATCGTAAGTACCGGTCATCATGATCACCGGACATTTTCTCCCCTGGATGTTTTGCAGTTCGTTACGCAAATCATGATCGACCGAGTAAAAATACAAATCGCCTTTAAATGCTTCCGATCCTTGCGTGTAGTAATGCCATGTCAACCAGCGATCCATTTCAGGAGATTGCGGCGCCATTAAATCCCAAACACCGCTACCACATACCTGCGCGGCGTTGGCATGGGGATGATGCCACCAATCCAAATAAAATCCCGGAGCATAATCAGCCGCTTCCACTGGTATGACCGCCTTAAAGCGATCCGGGCGGCGCAATGCAAGCTGCAAGGCAACGTTGCCGCCAAAGGATGAGCCCATGAAAATTGGGTTTTCCAGGTCAAGCGCATCACATAATTTAACGATAAAGTTACAGAAGTGATCCGCGGTGAGCTTGTATTCTTCTTTCCACCATTCGGTATTGTGCGGTGGATCCGACTTACCGTGTCTTGGTAAGTCGTATGCAATGACGTTGTAATGCTTGGTAATTTCTTCATCTTCCAGCAGACCGCGCCACTGATGGTTATGGCAACCAGCAGTATGCTGACAAATAAGCGGTTGACCCTGACCGTTATGCAAGTAAAAGACCTTGTACTCATAACCATCGACATCGATGGTGACGTAGCGGCCGGTAACGGGTGAATGTTTTACCATTTTATTGTTCCTGATAATGCGTATTGAGTTTTGTTATCAAACGATTTACTTTTTCGCATCGGCATATTTCCAGGCACTACACCGGAACCCCGCTTTTTCGTAAAAGCTCAAACTGCACGGTAAAGTTGCGCAAATTACGCATCAATATCAGATGGTTTCCTTCTATCTTCAAATCTTTCCGGAAACTGGCAGACCAGATACCGTGATACATTGGTTTCGGTATGGGCTGGGAAAACTCACGCCATGTATGAGCTGATGCGCGTAGCGCAAAGTCATAGGCATCCAACGGACCGGGGTTGGTATTGATATGCTTTACCTTGCCGTCATGCATTTCAATGATGACCTTGCAGTCCGCCATGTCATACATAAACGTACAGGTGTAGTACTTGGCCATAGCACCGATGGTTTCATCACCATTAGTCAGGCTTGAGTATTTGTCAGCCCAGGTCTTCATATCTTGCTTCATGTTCTATCTGCCTTGGTCGTTGTCAGTCGTATGGTCACTTACTTTTCTTGGATTTTGTGGCAACACGTCTTGCGCCCGATCCAGCTGTCGACCCACTTGTCGGATTGACATCCGTGATCTCCTTGTCATAACCGCCAAGAATATTGCTGATGTTGCTAATCTCACCGGGGGACATTCCAATTTCCTGCAACAGGTTGTCGACAAACGGCATCTGTGCTCTATAACGCAACGCAGAATTCACCACGTTGTCGGCAAGGCTGCCACCAGATGGCCCATCACCATCCCGATTACCGTTACCGCCACCGCCGTTGCCGGCGATGCCCTGTGGATTACCGTCACTGAATCCGGGCAAACCACTGACTTCCATAATCTTGATGGCATCAATATTTTCCATCGGTTTGACGGCTTCACGAATAATCGATTCGAGATTGCCTGCCAGATGCATACGCAAGGCGCTGCGACGACTGGCTTCGCTACGCATGTTTTCCGCTTCATTCAACATCTGCTTACCGGCCGCGTCGACTTCGTAACGCAACTTGGCTGCCAGCGTGGCATGCTTCTCGGCCAGTTCCCGATCAGCTGAGGCTTCTTTCTCGGCCTTCGCCAGCGTTGTCAGTTGTATAGCTTCGCGTTCCACCGTTCGTGCCGCGTTAATCAACTCAACCGCTTTATTGCGCTCGGCAACTTCCAACTCCCGCGCCGAGGTTACTTTTTCTTCAGCATCCGCTACTATGGCGCGCGCACTCTCTTCTTCCGCATTGGCAGCCAACACTTCCAAAGATTTCTTGATTACTGCGAGGTTTCTTGCCTGCTCCTCGAGTTTTAACTTTTTCTGCTTTTCTATTTCCCGTCCCTTGGTCGCCTCTTCGCTGGCAATACGCGCTTTGTCCAGGTTTTTCTGTTGTTCAATTTTGGCTTTGTTGACTTCTTCCTGGGCAAAGATTTGTGCCTGCTCTGATTCCTTGAAACGTTTTGCTTCTTCTTTCACCACATCCGCTTTTTGTTTTGCGCGTCGAACTGCAATTTCTTCCTGTTGCTGTAAACGCACGTATTCGTTTTCCTTCTCTATTTCCAGATGCCTGATCTCAGCCTCCAGATTCTTTTGCTGAATCTGCACTTCAGTGTCTTTCTCAATATCGTTTCGCGTTCGGCGACGCTCTTCAACCTCCAGCGTTAACTTATGCTCACGCAGTGATCGTTCCACCTCGATTGCCTGCTTCTGAGATATTCTGGATTTTTCGATCTCTTCCTCAGCCCTGATTTGCGCCTCTTCCGCTTCGCGTTCCTGGATCGCACGCTCAATAGTCATTTCAGCGCGTTCCCTGGCGCGTTGTTTATCAATATCCCGCTGCTGTGCCAGTTTTGAGAATTCGCTTTCTTTTTCGATGTCCAGCGCTTTCTTTTCGGTCTCCAAATTCTTGTTACGAATTTGTACCTTGGTATCCTGTTCGATGTCATTGCGCTTTTTCTTACGCAATTCGATTTGTTCCGTCAGCTGGGTCAAGCCCTCGGCATCAAAGGCGTTAGAAGGATCAAAGGCTTCCAGTGGCGCCTGATCCAATCCGGTCAGTGCAACCGCTTCCAGCTCAAGACCGGTTTCACTGATGGACCCTTCTACCAATGATTTTACTTTCTTAACGTACTCGCCACGATGTTCCTGCATTTCGTCCATGCTCATTTGCGCAGCGACCACACCCAATGCATCGACGAAACGGCCTTCTACCAACTCACGCAGGCCTTCCGGTTCCAGGGTGCGCTTTCCCAGCGATCGTGCTGCAGTAGAAACTGCAGCTTCTGTTGGCGTTACGCGCACATAGAATTCCGCAACCAACTCTACGCGCATGCGGTTTTTGGTAATCAGGGATTTATCACCACCCCGTCGAACCTCGATACGCAATGTGCGCATGCCAACGGTTGTGATGTTGTGAATAATCGGTAGCACAAATGCACCACCGCTTATAACAACCTTTTCTCCGCCCAGTCCACTGCGCACAAAAGAAACTTCTTTGGATGATCGGCGATAAAGCCAATGAAGTAGATAGACTGCGATCGCAATCGCCAGTCCAATCAGGATGATTACAGCAATAATATCTGCACCGGTCATATTAAAATGCTCCTAACGAAGTCTCTATACAATCATTGATAGTTGAGTAAAACCGGATTGCTATCATGGTGTTCGAATCAATCACGAATGCACCTTGGTGTCGTTCATCACTGCCCGATAGATAACAAAACCAAAAATAATCTTGTTCAAAAAATCAGCGAGGTTGTAAATAATATTCAAACTGTTGACGTCTACACCGCCACCCAGATGTTCGATGAAATAGCCCAGGGGATAAATTGCCCAGCCAATGGTGACGATCAAACGCAAACCGTTGAATGCGAGATGGGTCGCATCGTTTCCACTCTCCGCATTGACCCTGCCCGCTTCGCCCATATACAACTCACCCAGGATATACAACCAGCCAACCAGTCCGATGAGAAATCCCAGCGTGGCACTCATATAACCAGCCGCGCCGAGAAACTCTCCGATCACCATCACCAGAGAGCCAATCAACAAGCGCCAGAAAAGTGCGGTCGAGGTTTTAGTAATGGCGGATAGTACGACATAGAACAATACAATTTGCATGGGATGAGTCAGCACCCAATCCACATAGCGCAAAATAATGGGCGCGGTGCCTGTATCCATCCACATCTGCTTTGTGTAGTGATAATGAATGGCGGAAATTAACATGACGACACCGAGTAGTGTCATGGTGGTATGCCATCTTCCTGACGCTTTGGTTCTTTCCAGCAAGAAAAAGATGGTTGCGCCGATCATGGCGATGGAGAGCAGCCAGAACGTGCCGCCTACGACATCAGTGGGTAAAAGCGCTTCGTTCATGGATTTGAAATTTCACCTTTAATTAGCAAAGCCGATTGACTTGTACATGCCAGAGCTGCTTGTGCCACTTCATTGCACGCGAAAACCGAACATCCAGAACTAGCGATGTCGTCGTTTCCGCAAGTGTTGCCAGTTCATCAGGCTCTCACCTGGTATGTTGCTGCTCTACACTAAAGGTATATATATCATTGGGTATAGATACTAGTCAATGTGTATCCCGTCAGAAGATATGAAGCCAAACTGATGTAAATCTTAAGAGAGACTTCTGTTACTTTAAAGATATTAAGAGGAGTCTTGAAATGAGCAATAGTAGCCCAGAGAAATTAGTTAAAGCAATCCACCGTAGAACCCGTCGTAAGTATTCAGCCGAAGAAAAGATCCGTATTGTCCTGGAAGGTCTTCGAGGAGAAGACAGTATCGCCGAGTTATGCCGCCGGGAGGGTCTCCACCAGAACGTCTATTATCGCTGGAGCAAGGAGTTCCTGGAAGCGGGTAAGCAACGGTTATCTGGTAATACCCGACGGGAAGCGACGTCAGATGAGGTGACGGAACTGCGCAAAAAGAATAGCCAGTTGAAACATGTCCTGGCCGATACGGTACTGAAGAACACGGTGCTTAAAAAAAGTGTACTTGGCTCGGGATCGACGTGGGACGAAGAATGAGCCTGTCGGCGTCCGAGAAGGTTGAAGTGATCCGGATGGTTGAGGATTCCGAGTTATCGATTCGCAGGACACTTAACGAACTTGGCGTTAGCCGCAGCAGCTTCTACCGCTGGTATCAACGCTATCAGGAAGACGGGCCAGAGGCCCTTCAGAACCGTTCCCGTTCGCCCAGGCGGTTCTGGAACAAGCTGCCCGAATCGGTGAAAGAACAGTGTCTAGAGATTGCGTTGCAGTACCCGGAGAAATCGCCTCGGGAACTGGCCTGGCATATCACAGATGAACATTCGTACTTTATCTCGGAATCCAGTGTATATCGGATATTGAAGCAATATGACCTGATTACCTCACCGGCCTATATCCTGTTGTCGGCGAGCGATTCGTTTCATACGCCGACAAAGCGTATCAACGAGCTGTGGCAGACAGATTTTACATACTTCAAAGTCATTGGCTGGGGCTGGTATTACCTGTCCACGGTACTGGATGACTATTCACGCTATATCATCAGCTGGAAGCTCACTACATCGATGCAGGCTGGCGATGTCAAAGACACCCTGGATCAGGCGATTGATGAAACCGGTGTGGTACACATCCAGGTAAAACACCGCCCACGGCTATTGAGTGATAACGGGCCGTGTTATTTATCTAAGGAGCTAAAAACCTATCTCGCCAAACACTAGATGGGCCATACCCGGGGTGCGCCGTATCATCCCATGACCCAGGGCAAGATTGAACGCTACCATCGTTCGATGAAGAATGTGGTGAAACTGGAGCATTATTATTCACCCTGGGCGCTTGAGCGGGCTATCGAAGCATTTGTGCAGCACTACAACCATGATCGATACCATGAGTCACTGGACAATGTGACACCAGCGGATATGTACAATGGCCGGTATCATGAAATCATGGGTCGAAGGGCCCAAATCAAACAGCAAACCTTGCAGCACAGGAGAGTTGAAAACTTAACCCGAGCGCCTGACATCAATCAGGCGATATAATTGAAATGTCTCTCTTATTTTATACAGCAGACTGTTCCATATCTTTTGACGACTTACAGTGTATTATGATATATAACCTTAGGCCATTTGGGTGATTCGTGGTAACTGTTTTCAATCAATTGCATTCAGTCCTGCCGTTTTGCGCGTCCCTCGGATTCCAAATCAACATCAATGATCAGGAGCAAATGCGTTATGAGAAAACCAATTAAATCCTTACTGTCTCTCGCACTCTCTCTCGGCTTGTCTACGTCCATTTTTGCTGCAGGACTCGACGAAATACCCGAAGAAACCCGTGCGAATGTCTATAACCCGGAATTAATGGATCCGGCACAACCCCTTGAAGAAAGTATCTATCGGGCATGGAAATCAGGTAGCCCGCCACCCTGGACCATCGGTTATGCCAGCACTTATGCCGGCAACACCTGGCGTAAAGGCGCAATGAAGCGTTTATTGAGTGAAATCCTGCCTAAATGGCAGGCACTTGGCCTGGTTGACGACATTATCGTTACTCAATCCAACCTGAAAGACGCGTTGCAAATACAGCAAATGCGACAACTGGTCGATCAGGGCGTGGATGCCATCATTATTTGCTGTTCTAACCCGACTGCTTTGAACCAGACGATTAAGTATGCCTACGATAAAGGCGTACCGACCTTCTCTTTCACGGGCTATGTCACCTCGCCATACGCAATCAGTTCATCGGTTAACTACCATCAAGCCGGCTATGAAGTCGGTCGCTGGATGGCGGAAGAGATCGGTGAAAAAGGGAATGTACTGGTTATCGAAGGTATTCCTGGGGCTTCCGCTTCGGATTCCCAGAACGCGGGCGTTTTGGATGGTTTGTCGCAATCTCCTGATATCAAACTGGTGGGCAATATTGCGCACATGTGGACATCTCAGGTAGCGCAGGCTGAACTGCAAAAATGGTTAGCCACCCACCCGCAACAGTTGGACGGGATTGCGGTGCAATCTTCTGGTGAAACCGGTGTGCTGCAGGCATTATTGCAATCAGGTCGTGATATCCCACCCATCTCCATTGGTGGTGAACTCGGTGCATTATGCTACTGGCGCAATAATCCTGACTACATCAGTTCAGCGATCCAGACCTGGCCTCCAGGTGATGATATCGAGCTGGGCTGGAACATCATGATGCGAACCATGATGGGTCAAGGTCCGAAGATTCAATCAATTCTGGTACCAACGGTCGTATCCAGTTTTGAGGATATCACAGCTCTTCTGGATGAGAACTGCGATCGCAACTCTACTGACTGGCTGCATGTTGGTATAGACGCCTGGGGTGGCACAGACTACCTCGACCAGTTCTTCGATAATCCGTTTAATCCCGAAGAGTACAAGCCTTAATGGCGGTATCTGGATCTAAGTAGAAGAGCTTGTGCCGCTGTAGTGAATAACGGAATGGATACAGCACAAAGGTACAACACAAAAAGCATCACCGGCGATCAGCCGGAGGTGCTTTCTGTGTTTCCGGGCGAACTCTACGTCAAGGATGCACATAAAGCATTTGGTGTGACCAAAGCCTTAAACGGCTGTTCTTTCGATGCAAAATTTGGCGAAATTCACGCCATCGTTGGTGGTAATGGATGCGGAAAGAGCACCCTCGCCAAGGTGCTTTCAGGTGTACTGCCGATGGACTCCGGCAAACTCTCCATTTTAGGAAACCATCCATCCACCCCTTCTGAAGCGCGACAAGTTGGTATTGCCACCGTCTTTCAGGAAATCCTGATTGCCGATGAAGCGACCATCGTCGACAACCTGTTTGTCGGTACAGATGGATTCTGGACCAAAACCATGTCGGCACAGGAAAAGCTCGAAAAAGCCCATACGCTGATGAGCGAGCTGACTGGTGAAGGAGTCGATTTGCTGGCGCCTGCAGGCGACTTGCCGTTAAGCATGAAAGCCTGGGTCACTATCGGACGCGCCCTGCTCTGCGATCCCAAAGTATTGATCCTGGATGAATCATCCGCAGCGCTGGATTTTGATTCAACAGAAAGATTATTCAACAAAATGCGTGCGTTACGCGACAACGGTGCAGCTATCATTATTGTGACCCACCGCATCGCCGAAATGATTCGAATCAGTGATCGCGCTACGGTAATGAGGGACGGTAAAGACGTCGGTGTATTGGAAAAAAGCGAGATTACCGAAGAAAATCTGCTTAGTCTCATGACCGGCCGGGAAGATGCTGCCGATAAGTCTTCAGATCAGGCCAACAAAACGTCCAGTAGCCAGACTATTCTTAGAACCCAAAATTTAAAAGTTTGGCCAGACGCTGACCCGATAGATTTTGACCTCATAAAAGGAGAGATCATTGGTATTACCGGACTGGATGGTCATGGGCAGGATGATTTTGTTCGTGTACTGGCCGGGGTCAGTCCTGCCGCTAGCGGATTTCCTGAATTGAACGACAGTAGCGGCAAGCGATTCCACCCAATCAAAAGTCTGCAGGAAGCAAAACAGGGCGGTATCGCATTTGTCTCTGGCGACAGAAAAAAAGAAGGCATTTTGCCGAACATGAGTATCTTCGAAAATTTGTTGATCCCGCTTTTTCACGACCACGTGCGCATCCCAGGCTTGCGGTTTATCGACTGGATCAATTTATCTGACATATTTGACTGGGAAGTAGAACGGCTTTCCATTAAAACCGGGCCTAAATCGGACCCTATTACCTCTCTCAGTGGTGGCAACCAGCAAAAAGTTATGATTGGTCGAGCGCTCGCGCTGCATCCAAAAATATTGGTGCTGAATGACCCTGCCCGCGGGATCGATGTGGATACCAAACGTGATTTATACAAGTACCTTCGGGACTTTGCCAACGAAGGCAACTCCATCATCTACATGTCCAGTGAACTGGAAGAATTTGTCGGTTTTTGTTCCAGAGTCGTTGTCTTCCGCAACGGCAGTATTTTTAAAACCCTTATTGATCATGAAGTAGAACCCGTTGGAATTCTGGAAGGTATGTTTGGCCGTATCGAAGGCAACCCTTCGAGCATGGATGACAAAGCACCTGGAACGGTTCAATCTACTCATGCAACTACGCCGGTCGACAAGACACTCGCTCAGGACACCTCGACTGTTGGCCACAGTCCTTTCACTGAAGGAACAATCAAGTCCAAACCGTTAGCCGGCAAAGATGTAGAACGAATCAAGATTATCGATTTCGGAGAACAACCGAAGCCGCAAGACAAACCCCGCAAGAAAATAAAGATTTTTTTCTTCGATTGAGCTATGCCATGACTACCGAATCGAATAAGCGATTGTCCATGCAACCTGGCGACCCGTACACCGCACAGGATGTAGATCAGTTCTCGGCTTTGGTCTCGCAGTGTCAGCAGCAATCGCCGACATTCATTGATCGTGACGAGAATAAACAGAACGAAGCACTTCGCCACTTCGATTACAGCCCGAATGATGATGACGCATTTGAAAAACTGATGGACATGGATAGCAGAGGTCACGACGACGATAATGAAGAAACAAAAAAGGTGCAGCATTTCACAAAAGAGAAAACCCGCGATGGATACACCAACACCGATCATGAAAACTTTTCAGCGCTGATGTCCTTTGACGAATGCAGTGTTGGCCATATTGTAGGCAATAGAGAATTGGAAAATCGAACGTCAACTGATAAACGCGATTTCTCCTATACCGATCAGGATCAGCTGAATTTTGAGCGGTTGATTCCCACGAACGATCAAGGGGATGTAAATCACGGAAACTTTATCAGTGAAGCGCAAGACAATCCTTCGTCCACAACAGATCGCGATGTTGGTGTTATCAAAATTGTCGAATTCAACAAACCAAAGTCGAACAAATCAAGAACAAAAGATCGTCCCAATGAAAACATCAAAATACGTTTCTTTGACTAGGACGAGTGTAAGAGTAGGCGGATAACAAACGTATAACAATACTGATGCGAACTCCTTATCGATTAGGCATAGATGCAGGCGGAACCTTTACCGACTTTGTCCTCGCAGACAGAGTCGCCGGTACTGTGGACATTTACAAAGCCCTATCAACGCCCGACGACCCAACTGAAGCCATCAAAGACGGTCTGGGCTTGATATCAGCGGACCTGGGCATCACGCCAAAGGAAATTATTTCGCAATGTGATCTTTGTATAAACGGCACTACCGTGGGATTGAACGCGCTGATCCAGCACAAAGGTGCGAAGGTGGGTTTGATCACCACGGCGGGGCACGAAGACTCCATTGAAATCCGACTGGGACATAAAGAAGATGGCTATCGCTACGATCCGGAATACCCTCCTGCCGTGATGCTGGCGCCGCGTTACTTGAGACGCGGTGTGCGAGAGCGTATTATCTCCACCGGGGATATTAAGACACCGATGCAAGAAGAAGATGTCAGGGATGCTTGCCGTATTTTTCAAAGTGAAAATGTCGAAGCGGTAGCTGTATCTTTCCTTTGGTCGGTGCTAAACCCGGTGCATGAGAAACGTGCGGCGGAAATCGTTCGGGAGATGTTGCCCCATGTAATTTTGACTGTGGGTAGTGAACTGTATCCACAAATACGCGAATATACTCGAACCTCAACCGCGATTACCAACGCGTACCTCGCGCCGATTATCAAATCTTACGTCGGTGCGATTGATGACTACTTTCAGCATCTGGGTGCCATTAATCCGGTGCGTTATTTTCAATCCAACGGCGGACTGGCTATTGGACAGGCCATGACCGACCGATCGGTGTATGCCATTAACTCCGGCCCTGCTTCAGCACCACAAGCAGCGCTCGCGGTATGTAAGCCATTCGGGCATAACAACGTTATAACCGTAGACATGGGGGGAACCTCTTTTGATATCACCCTCGCCCGGGATGGTAATACCAATCTAAACAAGAACATTGATTTTCTGCGCTATCGCATCGGCGTGCCGATGATACAGGTAGAAACCCTCGGTGCAGGTGGCGGCTCCATTGGCTGGATAGATGAAATGGGCTTATTGCAGATGGGTCCGCTAAGTGCCGGATCCAACCCGGGCCCCGCATGTTATGACCGTGGTGGCACGGAACCAACTGTATCCGATGCCAATCTGGTTTTGGGTTATTTGAATCCAGCGGGGCTCATCGGCGGCCGACTACCGTTAAATTACGATATGTCCTACAAAGCAATTGAAGAAAAAATTGCACGCCCGCTGAATTTATCAGTAGAAAAAGCCGCCCATGGCATGTTCACCATTGTGAATAACAATATGGTCAATGGTATACGCCGCGTCACCGTTGAGCGGGGCTATGATCCAAGGGACTTCGTACTGGTTGCCGCAGGCGGTGCGACTGGTGCGCACATCACCGCCCTTGCCACGGAGATGGGCATCGATACGGTCATCGCATCGAAACTGTCATCAGGGTTATGTGCATACGGACAAATTATTTCCGACGTGAAATACAACTACATGGCGACGGTGCCGGTGCGTTTGGAAAGTAATGAAGCCTACGCACGAATCAACACACTGTACGAAGAAATCGAGGCACAGGGCATTGAACATCTAAAGTCCGACGGCTTCTCTGAGTCTGACATTGATATCCGCCGCAGTGCGGAAATGCGTTATGTCGGACAGGTGCACGAATGCACTGTGGATATCGATTCCTTCAAGATTGATGCCGATACCATCGAGCGCGTCAAGGATGCATTCCATGACCGCCATGAACAATTGTTTACCTACTCGGAGCGTCACAACACGGTTGAGATGGTGAATATTGAAAGTACGTTGTATGGCCGTGTAGAACGACCGAATCCGGCAGAGCTGACCGGCAACGCCAATGTTGAAACCGCCATCAAGCCAAATCGGGATTTGATTTTTTCCGATGACGGCCAATCCGTCAGCGTACCTGTATACGATGGCGCCAAGATAAGTCCTGGCAATTCGATTACAGGCCCCGCCGTTATCGAAGAAGAAACCGCGACGTTGATTATTCAGCCCGGATGGAAAATCGATTTGCACAAAAGCGCTTCCTATCTGATTACCCGAATCAAATAATTATGACCACAGTTGATCCTATTACATTATCGGTCGTTCGCGGTGTGTTGGAAACCACTCAACGCGAAATGACCCTCGCCCTTGAGCGCACGGCACGCTCCAGCGTGTTTAATCTGGGTCATGATTACTCCACTGCGATGTTCAACGCGACGCCAGAAATGATCATGCAGGGCCAGGACATTCCGATCCATCTGGGTTCGCTAATGCCAGCGATGAAAGCGGTCGCCGGCTATTTTGGCGAGGATATACATGATGGTGATGTATTACTGCACAACGATCCGGCCTATAGCGGCAGTCACATACTGGATATGTGTATGTATAAGCCGGTTTTCTACAAGGGCGAACATGTTTTCTGGACGGTGTGTAAAGGACACCTCACCGATATCGGCGGTCCGGTCCCTGCGGGCTACAACCCGGAAGCCAAGGAAATTTATGCGGAAGGCCTACGCGTACCGCCGATAAAATTATGGGAAAAAGGGAAACGACGGGAAGATGTTTTCAATCTGATACTGACCAATATGCGCGCACGTCGTGATCAGGAAGGCGACTTCAACGGTTTAATCGGCGCTTGTCAGGTAGGCGAACGTAATCTGATAAACATGCTGGATAAATACGGCGTGGATGAAGCCAAAGCCTGTATCGATGAATTACTGTCTATGGCAGAACGCCATATGCGCTCACTGATTCAGGCAGTACCCGATGGTAAATATTCCGGTACTGCGATTCTGGAAGATGCCGGACACGATTTGGGCGATATGGAAATTACCGCCGACCTGACTATTACGGGCGACTCCTGCCAAATCGATATTACCAGTCCGCCACAGGTGCCCTACTTCATCAACTCCTATGAAGGTAACTCCTATTCAGGGGTTTATCTTGGCATAATGATGTTCGCGCAACTGCCGCCGCCCTATAACGAAGGTTTGTATCGCTGCGTTACCGTCGACATGGGTACCAAAGGCACGTTATGTAATGCCCAGGAACCTGCGCCCCATGTAAACTGCACGACCACCCCCATGGAGACATTAACTGACGCAGTCCGCCTCGCATTCGAACAGGCAGCGCCGGATAAAGTCAGCGCCTCTTGGGGCCATACCAACGGTTGCAACATGGCCGGTTGGGATACGCGTACCGATGAAGAATATGTCACCATGGTTCTGGCGACATTGATTTCGGGCGCAGGCGCAACACCACAACAAGATGGTTGGCATGCCTGTGGACCGCAGTCCTGCTTTGGCGCATTAACCTCTGGCGACGTCGAACTTATCGAACACTCCTACCCTGTCATCATACACAGTTATAACCTGATGACAGATTCGGGTGGCGCTGGCAAGTTTCGTGGCGGCTCTGGTACGCGCTGGGAAGTCGAACCCATAGACAAGCCCATGACGTTAGTCATGTTCGGCGAGGGTCGACGACTACCCGCAATGGGTGCTGCCAATGCGCGTTCCGCCATGATCGATTCCAAGGTCGGTCGCGTGGAAATCAAACGCGGTGACGATGTTGAAATCATACGTAAAAATATTATTACGACTATCCAACCCGGAGAAACCGCAACCAATAAAAATCCCGGCGGTGGTGGTTATGGCGATCCGTTTGATCGTCCCATTGAAAAAGTTACCTGGGATGTGAAAAACAATCTGGTATCCATTGAAGGCGCCAGGGAAGACTACGGCGTTGTCATACAGAATGCAGACACGCTGGAAGTGGACAAAACCGCCACCGCTGCCCTGCGTAGTAATCGACCAGCGCCTAAAGTCATCCATCCTCAGGCTAAACTGATAGCAGCAGTCGAACAAACGCAAACACCGGTATCTGATCTCGCTCCTGCACCCGTTAAGACTGTTGATATCGCGGCCAGCGCATCAACGCCCACACAGCGCGCAAATGATCCCGTCAACGAACCAGTACAACCCGTTACGGGTGCCGACGTTGGTTTTATTCGGATTGTGGACTTTGACAACCCGGAACAGCAGCGTCAAAAACCGAAGTATAAAATGAAAATCCGGTACTTCTAGGAATGGGATTGCAATAACATGACTACGTCTGACACACATCAGGCAACCGCAGAGGAAATCAAATCCGGCGGCACCAATTCGAACACTTATTTGATGGTGCCGATGTTTATCTTTTTTGCCCTGCTGATCTTTGCTGTGATTCGCGGACCAAACCTGATATCCAGCGCAGGTATTGGTAGCGCCGTCATCGTTGTCGCGCCGTTGATTCTCGCCACCTATGCGTTAACCATTATAGTCATGGCTGGTCGAGCCGGAGTCGATTTGTCTATTGGTCCGCTGATTGGGTTCATCAATGTCAGCATGATCCAGCTGTTCGCGGTGGATTTTATGAGTTCACCGATCGCGTTCTTCCTGTTTGCCATGGGTGTTGGCATTGCCTATCAGTTGATACAGGGACTGATTATTGTCTTTGTCCGCGTACAACCGATAATTGTGTCGTTAAGTGGTTTCCTGACCCTGGTTGGATTGAACCTCATTGTCATGCCCCGTCCCGGCGGCGTCGCACCGGACTGGATGTTTCCCTGGGGCAGCGGTACGACCATCTTCTCTGCCACGTTGGTGATTTTGTTACTAGCCACGGCCGGCTGGTACATCATCTCGCGGACTGCGTTTTTCGGTCATTTGCGCTTGATGGGTTCTGACGAACGCGCAGCCTATACCAGCGGCGTACGCATCAACATGGTAAGACTGGGTGCTCATGCAATCGGCGGTGTCTATGCCGGGCTGGCAGCCATCGCATTTACCGCATTAATCAGCTCAGGTGATCCCAGCCAGGGAACTACTTATACATTAATGGCGGTTACCGCAATGGTATTAGGCGGTGCCAACCTCGCAGGTGGGCGCGGTAGCGCTTTCGGTGCATTGCTCGGCGCGTTGAATATTTATCTGATCACCTATGTGCTGTCTACCTTCAACTTTGGCATCGTACAAAGTTTTGTCACCGACCTGGCCTACGGCGTTATGCTAGTGGTGTCGTTACTGATCAGTCTGGCAGTACCACAAATTCAAAAACGCGTACGCAATCTGTCGCCCCTGGTATTTTTCGTCATACTGACAGTAATTGCGCTAGGCGTCATCATGCACACCTCCATGGATCAGGCCACAGAGCAGCTGGTGGGCGTATCTGCGTCGCAATCGTCTTTCGTCATTCTTGATGATGGTGGTGTCGCAAAGGTAAGCGGTGAAGCAACTGGTGCAGCCTACTCTGCCGGCACCTATATCTTGTTTATCATTATCGGCATCGTTGCGGTGGTATACGCCTTCCGTACCTTGTTTAGATATCCGAAAGCGCCCATGGTGGCATTTATGATTGTCATGGCAATCTCGGCATTGGGTCTGATATTTAATCCGGACAGACCAGCTGAACCCGAAGCAGATGTGGCGACCAAATCCATTGCCGAGGGAATGGATGCCTATATGCCGACATTCTTTGCCATGGAGACCGTCGATCAGGAACAAGGCAGTCAAAGCGCCGTAATCTTGAGTGATGCGGTACCGCTGGTTACCCATTCCATAACAGTCTTGCTAACCATTATTGGCGTGGTGTTACTGGCATCGTTGATTATTCTGGTAATGTTGCCGGATGTCACATTACGCACCAAACGAACCGCCATGGTGTTGTTTGCAGCAGCGGTGGCCATTATCGCCATCGGCGCGCTGTTCTTTGACAACTTTGATAAAGGTTATCTGACCAGTAATTTATCTGGCGAAATTTACGCTATTATTTTGGTCGGCGTGGGTTTGTTTACGTTAACCGCACCGCTGGTACACAACAAGTTTCGTAACGTCTCCAACGTGTTTATTGTTTTAATCGGTTCGTTAGCGGTCATTTCAGTGTACTTCTTTACCGCACCCCACGTTGATCAAACTTCTGAAGCAGTAACACAAATCGAACGGCAATACGCTTCCCCTGTTTTTTCTACAGGTAACGCACAATCAAGTGTGCAGGCCACCGCAACAACTAAATCAACCTCACTGACGTTTGCCCATCCGAAGCGGGTTAATGTGGATGAACCTGGTATGGCGGCATTTACCCAGGTCGCCTATGGTGCATTCATAATCGTCCTGTTGCATGTGTTCCTGTATATCGCCATGTCAGATATCAGTTTCCGCAGTTTCTGGAAGCTATGGCCGATACCGATATTTTCTGCACTCCTTTGGGGCGGCCTGTTTTATGCCGTTGGTGTACCGTTATGGCAAATCGTAGCCATTGTCGCCATCGCTACCTTATTGGCGCCAAACTCCCTGCATATCATCAGTACCTATTACATCAAACAGGGTCAGGACAAATCTATTAGTCAGTGGGGTGGGTCATGAGAAAAGCAGCCTACTCTTTTTATAAGTGGCTCGGTTTTATCATTGCGGCCATCGTCGCCATTGTCAGCGTCATACTGGGTTACTTCGATGGTGCACCACTACAGAACATCCTGTTATACGCGTTAGGAATTTTCGCACTCATTCTCTGGGGCTGGCACCACTACTCGGTAAAATGGATCTATCGCCCTGACGGTATTGCGGTTCACAACATACAAACACCGGGGCAAACGCGTAATCAATCTTCAATTTCGGATTCAGACACGGACGAACACCAGCAAAGTTATCTGCGTTCGTTAGTTACCCGCAACAAAAGCGCCTCCTGGGGATTGCTGGCCCTACTGATTGCCTTTATCGCTACCGCCTTCGCCATAGAAAACTTTTTTCACTGGCGCAACGTTATTTCGTTACTGGTTTTTATCGGTTTTATCATACTGGCGTTCATTCTGAACAGGCGGGTCAAGACCAATAAGAGCGGCTTCATTGGTATCGTTGTGTTAATCGGATTGTTTATCATCGGTTCGTTGGTAGTAGAAGGCTTTCTATCGACGCTAAATTTCAAATCCATGCTGGTGTTCGCTTCCTTTTTAGGACTCGCCTGTATCGGTCAAACCCTGGTCGCCCTACTCGGCGGCCTCGATCTATCAATACCCTTTGTTATCGGCTCCTCAAATATTGGTCTGATGTACTTACTGACGTTAGGCACGCCGCCATGGATTGCCTTTATCGCTATCCTACTCCTCGGCGCGGGCATCGGTTTCATTACCGGCATGCTGAGTTTTCGTCTCCAAGGCCAGGCACTCATCCTGTCATTAGGTGTCGGCTTCGCAGTGTCTGGTGGCACACAAATCCTCACCAGTATTGGTACTGCATTCGGTGGTAACGTATTCGGTGTGGTACCAAAATGGCTCTCCAACATTGCTGCCATGAACGGCGTATTCTTCGGTTTGAACTTCCCCCCAGTCGTTATTATCTGGGTCATCGCTTCTATCATCCTCATCATCGGCTTACGCAACACCATTTGGGGCAGAAACCTCTATGCATTAGGCGGCAGTCGTACTTCAGCACAACGCCTCTCTATTTCAGAACGCGGCTACTGGGTCGCCACGTACACCATCAGCGGTTGCGTCTCCGCCTTTACCGGCGCCCTGCTCCTCGGTTGGAGTGGCGGAGGCTTTATCGGTGTAGGTGATCAATACCTATTTATGACGCTGGCGGCAGTTGTCATTGGCGGCACCTCCCTGTTGGGAGGCTGGGGCGGTTACGGCTTTACCGTCATTGGTGTGCTCGTATTACAGGTATTGATTTCGTTTTTGGTCGGCATTGGACTGGACTATGAAAATCAGCAGTTTGTGTTTGGGTTACTAATTCTGCCAATGGTTGCTCTGTATGCGCGCTCTCCGCATATTCGGACACAAATTTAGGGTATTGGCAAGTTAACTTTTCAGATTGGATATTTTAAGCGGTATTTGCTATCTAAACCGCCGTTGCCTGCCTCCAGGATAATAATGCCCCTTGTCTGAGTAATCGATAGTGAATGGCTGAAAGCAGATGACGACTCAGATTGAATAAATTGTAAACTGCTGCATGGATACTTAAGAATCGTTGCGCCTGTCGCGGTGATTTGAATCGACGCACTCCCCTCTCTCGTACACGGGTTGGCTGATGGATCAGTTCAGCACGATTGTTGGCATACTGGTTGGTATCATGCATTACGTCAGGCATCAGTTCTCGATGAGCAACCCCATAGCTTCTCAGTTTATCCGTGACAATCCGTCCTGGTTCACCTCGGTTTAACTTGATAAGCCGCTTGAAAAATCGTTTTGCTGCAGGTC
>PVMK01189007.1_pt1 | contig 95953 bp, 90 predicted proteins | sample 1853481 | NCBI WGS metagenome assembly PVMK01 (sample SAMN08533507, study PRJNA380276) | Marine sediment metagenome, whole genome shotgun sequencing project.
GTGTCGAACCCCTGTGGCATTGGGTGCAGGTCCTCGACCTCCTTGGCCCGTCGGCGGATCAGGCCCCCATAGGCAACAGGCAGCGGCGTTACCAGCTTGCATTGTGGATTGGTGTGTCAGTCTATAGGGTATATATCGGTTCGCGGAAACCATGGTTACTCCATGCACCCCTACAACACCTCCGTGGTTGGCGATCAGGCAGATCAGCGTTGCTGCCAACCAGAGTGTGCGCACGCTCTCAGTCATTGCTCTCTCCTTCCTGGGAATGCCCTGGCGCCGGCCGGAGGCGTAGGCGCAGAGGGCATTCCCTATATATTATTAATAATATTTTTTACCCAGCCGGCCTCGGCCACCACCGACTGCGTCTAAGTGGCCGGGCCTGATGGAGGGCGGGGGCAGGGCTACCGTTTACTATTAGCATTGGCTTGGGCCACTGCCTCTTTGCCCAGGTGGTAGCCGTAGACCATGGAGTGGTTCTTCCGTATCCGGAGATGGCGGTGGAGCCCATCGTTGCGCAGGATCTCCAGGGTGTGGTGCTTGGTGTCCATGAGGAAGCGCTCCTCGGTGCATTGTTCGGGCATGGGTATGCCTCCTCGATGAGGTGAATTCGGGTATATATAGAAGGATGATTACGGGTAGTGATGACTAACAGAAAGTCACCCCACAACTTCGAGGTAATTTCTTAGTAATCAATGACTTAGTTTTGGTGAAGTGAGGGTTTTGTGGGGTAAAGTTACGGCTGTAACCTGTTGATATTAAAGGACTTATTGAGAGTAGGGAACCTGGCTTTTAACCAATTGGTCGCGCGTTCGAATCGCGCACGGCCCACCATACAAACAAAAATGCCGCCCCCTGTGGGCGGCATTTTTGTTTGTATGGTGGGTCCGTCTGGATCGAACCATCGTTCGACAAAACGCGTGAGCGTTTTGAAACGAGGAGCGCAGCGACGAAGCCCCGTAGGGGTCACAACAGCCGTTAGGCTGCTGTGATTCATCCAGCACGGCAGCGAACCGGCCAGGTTTGCCAGTAGCGCAGGCGTGATTACACCCCATAGGGTGTAATCATCAATCCAGCACGGTCGCGAGCCGCTAGGCTCGACGATCCAACAGCAGATTCAACCCCCGATAGAATTTCCTGAGCCACAGCTCGCCCAATTGAAAACTCGCCATCATGCGCCCTCAGTTCGGACGATATTTTGCCCAGTACCGGGCCGCCTCTCTATCATCGTAAGCGTTCATTCCGCTATGAGCGAACAAACATCATGAGCGGTCCGTAATCATGCCGGTCAGCAGCACGTAGTGCCTCGATGTAGGCAGTGCGAGTCTCACCCATGTCAACAAGATTTGCTCTGCCCCAGCTAAAACGCGGGAAATCCATCGACGCAAGTAGAAGGTCGGTAACCAGCCTGGCGTGGCGTCCATTCCCGTTCGCATAGGGGTGAATGAACACCAACTGGTGATGAAAGTGTGCGGCGATTTCATCGGGATTATAAGTGTCGTGGTCGATCCGGTAGCTGGTATTATCGAGCAGCTGTCTTAGTTCGGTGGGGATTTTATATGCATCGATTCCGATATCTTTGCCACTGCGGCGGAATTGGCCTGCCCACTTCCACACGTTGCCGAACATGCGATTGTGCAGCCGGTTCAGGAAAGAATCGTCCAGCACGTTGCGCTTGCGCGCAAAAGCCCACTCCTCGGCTTCAAGGATATTGGCCTGTTCGGCGTCATTCAGTTCGTCTCGCAGTGTGATATAGGACGGGATCAAGCCTTCCCGTTCATCCGCGGTAAGCGGGGTGGCGCCATCGGTCTGATCAAACAGGTGATCGGTCATTCTTCGTTCCAGAGCGCAGAGCCGGATTTTTCAGCCAGCTTTCTGGCGAGCGCTCTGATCTGATCTTGCTCATCTGCGTCATCGACGCTTTGCGCCTCAAGTGCCATCGTATGCGCCGTGGACTTTACTCGCTGCCTGGCCAGTATCGTCGCGCGCTGCTCAATGGTGGCTGCCAACGATTTCCTCGGCACCAGCACATAGACAAGCCGGCAATCCAGCGCATGCGCCGCTTTTTCCAGAGATCCCAGCGTGATTGATGCGCTCGCTTCGGCCTTCTCGATGGCCACCACGCGCGGCTGGCTAACCCCAAGTCGCTTGCCAAGCTGCGCCGTGGTCATGCCCAATGCCTGGCGGACTGCCTTGATCCATCCGCGTGGCGGCCTTGCGAAACTCTCTGAATGCCGCAATGGGTCCAGGCGTTTATCAAGCTGTTTACGGGCCATGGCCCTGTCCTGGGGACGCATGTTGATAACCTCTGTCTACATGTTGGTGTCATAAAAATAATGCAAAGATTATATAATATCAACATATAAATAATATATAAGATATTAAAAAATAGCATATATATAACTTAAATATTATAATAATATACTTCGCAGGAATGGAACTTCCCTGGCTCAACGCCCTACTGGTCGTATTCCAATTGGCCCTGTGTGCCGGGCTTTTGCAAGTTTCAGTTGTGCTTTGTTCAACAAATGCCTGCAATGATTCATGGCCGGTTTACGGTTGTTGCTATCCCATTCAGCAAGGGCGCAGCTGCTGACCTGGATCATCCAAATTTCAGCGGTCAGGTACAATAGATGCCCGGGTGTGAAAATGAGGTTTATCCGAGTGAAGACAGGGAGGAACGACCCGTGCCATTGTGGCAGCGGTAAAAAGTACAAGCACTGCTGCCTCGGAAAGCCGGGTGACCGGATGCGGCGAGGTTCCGCGCATGCGATTGCAGACGAAATTGCCGAGGCCGCCGCGGAGCAGCCCTTTGAATCGCTGGAGGAAATAAATGCATTCACTGCCCAGTTAACGAACGAGCGTAACCGATGGGCTCTGGCAGAGTTTTGTGGCCTTTCGCCCGAGCAAATGACCCACTTGCTTTATAAGCCGTTCAGTTCCCCCGAAACAATCCAGTTTTCCACCGATTTTACGCCGCCTCCAAATGTCAGGGTTATACTCATATTCAGAGCCCTGGTGGAGACCATTGGTGATAGTGGCTTGAAAGCCACGGCCAAGGGCAACCTTCCCCTGAAATTTTGTAAAGCGTTGGCGCAAGAATTACCGGAGGAAGATGATGATAGGTATTTGTTGCGCTATCGTGGTATTCGCAGCGAGTTGGATTTTGAAGAGCTTAATTGTACCCGTCTGGTCGCGGGGCTTGCTGGCCTCATCCGCAAGTATCGCGGGAAGTTTGTCCTGACACGAAGATGTCGGGACATGCTCGCCGAGCAGGACTATGGACGCCTTTATTTCGAGCTGTTTAAAGCCTATGCCACTAAATTTAACTGGGCTTACAGGGATGGCTATCCTGAGGCCGAGATTGTGCAAAGTTCCTTTCTCTACACACTATTTCTTCTGACTTCGTTCGGGGGCGTAGAGCGTTCGCAGCAGTTCTACGAAAATAAATTTATTACAGCTTTTCCCATGGTGCTGAAAGTATTTCCGGAGACTTCCTACACCAGTACTGATGAAAAAGCCCGGTACGTTTATTTCCTGCGCGCACTGGACCGCTTTGCCTCTTTCTTCGGCTTGGCGGAGTTGATGTTAGAGTCCCGGGAGTTGTATCGAGATAAGTACGTTGTCCGCAAATCAGCCATGCTGGATCGTTTCCTGACCCTAAACTTTTAACCTGGCGGCCTCAGCGATGTAACAATTGACATCGCCCCCAACTTCTTCTCACCTTCAAAGGTATAGAGTGTACTCGCACCTCGACTAGTAGCTTTTAACCAATTTGACCCGGGGTCGCAGTCGACATGGCTGACGACAATCGCCCGGGAGTTTACACACCTGGTGGAATACACCGAACGCGTACAGCGAGACCTTGGCGTTTTCGGGCGTGAGATGCGGTAACTGCACGTTCAATCGCGTTTTCACCGGCTCTCAGAAGTTAAATTGACGGCACCCTCCCGGCGTATAGGCGCGGTAGTCCGCTACCATCCCGCGGTTTAACCTGTTACTGAACAATTAAGCCTGCAACTCGGACATATCTCTTTTGAATCGATACGACGCCATCGTAATTGGCGCAGGCCATAACGGTCTCGTCTGTGCCGCCTATCTGGCCCGCCAGGGAAAGCAGGTACTGGTGCTGGAAGCGGGGGAACAGCCCGGTGGCCTCGCTTCTACCAGGGAATTCCATCCGGGTTTCAAGGCGACGGTGGCTCATACAGTGGGCCATTTCGCGCCGGAGATAGTGCGGGATCTGAACCTGGCGGCCCACGGGTACGCCAAACCTTCCGATCCGCTGCCCACGGTAGGCCTGGACGTGAACGGCGAGCATGTTGTCATCCGGGGTGACGAGGTCAGTGGCGTCGGTGCTGAGGATGCAAGCCGTTACGGAAAATACCGCGCATCTCTGGGCCGTTTTGCCAAGGCCCTGCGCCCTTTCTGGCTGAAAACCATGCCCCGTATCGGCGACAACAGCCTGGGTGAACTGATGACCTTCGCCCGGATGGGATTGCGATTACGGCTGCTCGGCAAGGCGGATATGCTCGAATTCTTCCGTGTCGCCACACTGCCCATGCGCGACCTGCTGGATGAAAATTTCGACAGCGAGCTGCTCAAGGCCACACTCAGTTGGGATGGTCTGGTTGGATCCAGGCTGGCGCCCCGTTCGCCCAACGGTGCTGTATTTGCCTTGCTCTACCGAATGTCCGACGAGCCCGGTGGGCCAGATGTCAGCAGCCTGGTTGCTGCCCTGGTTGCCGCCGCCGGGGCGGCGGGGGCCGAGATACGCTGCAATACCCCGGTCGCCCGTATTGTCGTCACCCCGGACGAGGATGGCCTGCGCGCTACAGGGGTGGAGCTGGCGGATGGTGAGATGATAGAGGCGGATCGCGTCATATCCTCCGCCGACCCCCGTCGCACCTTCATGGACCTGGTAGGGGCGGCAAACCTGGAAATAGAATTCGTCAACCGTATTCATCGCCTGCGCTGCGAGGGTTATGTGGCCAAGCTGCACCTGGCACTGGCTGACTTGCCGAAAGTTACCGGCCTGGAAACCCCCGAAGGTCGCCTGATCATCGCCCCTGACATGGATGCGATCGAGTTTGCCTTCGATGACGCCAAGTACGGGCATTGTTCGGAGCAACTGGTCATGGAGTGCCTGGTTCCCAGCCTGCACGATCCGGGCCTGGCCCCGCCCGGGCAGCACGTGCTGTCAGCCCATGTCATGTATGTGCCCGCGAGTCTCAAGGGGGGTTGGAATGATTCCGCACGCGAGGCCTTGCTCGAGCGTGCCCTGGGTCAGCTGGAGCAGTATGCGCCGGGCTTGCGGCAGCTGGTGCTGCACGCCGAGATATTGACGCCCCACGACCTGGAACAGGTTCACCGGGTGACGGGGGGGCACTGGCACCACACGGAATTCGCCATCGACCAGATGTTGATGATGCGCCCCACCTATGAGGCCGCCCAGTACGCTACGCCCGTGCCGGGGCTGTATCTGTGTGGCGCGGGATGCCACCCCGGCGGCGACCTGATGGGGGGCGCGGGATATAACGCGGCCCGGGAGATCCTCAAGTGAAGTCGTACGACGCGATCATCATCGGTGCCGGGCACAACGGGCTGACCAATGCGGCTTACCTTGCCAGGGCCGGGTTGGACGTCGTGGTTGTAGAGAAGAACGATTACATCGGGGGGGCGGCAGTTACCCGCGAACTGCACAAGGGCTGGCACTACTCCAGCTGTTCCTACGTGTGCAGCATGATGCGCCAGGCGATCCACCGGGACCTGGATCTCTCCCGGCACGGGCTGCTGCTGGTGCCCTACCTCGGCGGCGTAAACTTCGCCGATGACGGCGCCACGCTGTACGACTACCAGGACGCGGAAGCGAGCTACCTGGAGCTCAGGCGCCACTCTCCTCACGACGCGGATTCCATGGCGCACTTCCAGGCGGACCTGGGGCGCTATGCCCAGTTGATCCGCAAGACCCTGCTGAGAACACCGCCCGACCCCAGTTCCTTCAGGCCCCGGGATATCCGTGAACTGCTGTTCCTGGCGAAGCAGTTCTGGGCCCTGGGAGAGCGGGAACTGTACGAATACGCCCGCTTCTTCACCATGAGTGCAGCCGAGTTCCTGCAGGACTATTTCGAGAACGACCTGATCAAGGCGGCCATGGCCAGCCCGGGTATCATCGGTACGGCCCTGGGAGTGTACTCCCCTGGCTCCGCCTACATCCTGCTTCACCACGTGATGGGCGACGTGGACGGCAGCGTCGGTGCCTGGGGGCTGGCGCGCGGCGGCATGGGGGCGATTTCCCATGCGATTGCCGGGGCGCTGCAGGAGGCGGGCGGTGAAATCCGGACCCATGCCGGCGTCCAGCAGATCCTGGTAAAAGGCGGGAAGGCGGTGGGGGTGGCCCTGGAAAACGGTGATGAGCTGCATTCGCGCATCGTCGTTTCCAACCTGGATGCCAAGCGCACCTTCACCAAAGTGATGGACCGCAACGACCTGCCGCCGGGGATATTTGAGCGGGCGAAGAATTTCAAGATCCGCGGTTCTTCCGGCAAGGTCAATATCGCCCTGTCGGGAATGCCGAAATTCACCGGCGTGCCGGATAACCGCTACATCAACCGTGGCGGACTCGGCTTTGTCGGCTCCCTGGAAACCATGGAGCGGGGCTACGATTGCTGGAAGCGGGGTCGCTGGTCGGATGATCCTTATATCGAATCGGTTATCCCATCCGCCTGGGACCCAACCGTGGCCCCCCCCCGGCAAGCACTGGATGTCGAACTTCATCCAGTACTGCCCGTCGGAACTGGCCGACGGTCCCTGGACCCCGGAAAAGCGCGACCAGTTCGGCCAGACGGTGGTGGACAAGATCGAGCGTTACAGCCCGGGATTCAAGGACCTGATCGTGCACATGGAGGTGCGCACGCCACATGAAATCGAGAACGAGATCGGCCTCACCGAGGGCAACATCTTCCAGGGTGAGCTGACCATCGACCAGTTGTTTTTCAACCGTCCATTCCCCGGCTACGGGCAGTACCGCATGCCGGTGAAGAATATGTACATGTGCGGGTCCTCCACGCACCCCGGGGGGGGTGTATCATCCGCCTGTGGGGCCGATGCCGCCCGAGAAATCCTGATGGACCTGAAACGCCCCAATACTGTGCCGGAGGACGATTGTTATGACGAGTGACGTCCTGCCACAGGGTGACCCCTTCGCTGGCGAAAGGCTGAAACTGTCGCACTTCCACGAGCGACAGTGCCCGCTGAACCTGCGCGAAGCCTGGTCATCCTGGAACGGTTTCAAATTCGCCGACTACTATTACGATGCGGAGTACGAGTACTTCTGTATCCGCAATACCTGCGGGACCTACGACATCTGCCCGATGCAGAAGTACTTCGTGAGTGGGCCCGACGCGTTGGCCATGCTCAATCGCATGGTGACCCGGGATGTCACCAAACTGAACTACGACAGGGTAACCTACGTTTGCTGGTGCACCGACGCGGGGCGCATGGTCGACGACGGGACTATTTTCAGGCTGGGCGAGGAGCGCTTCATGCTCACCTGCGGCAGCCCCTGTCTCGCCTGGTTGCGCAAGAGTTCTCTCGGTTTCGATGACCTGGATATCGTCGATATGACCGAGAACCTTGCCGCGCTGTCCCTGCAGGGGCCCACGTCCTGTGCCACCCTGAAGGCCATGGGTCTAAACGCTATCGAGAACCTGAAACCCTTTGGCATCATGCACTTTCCGTTCAACGGCGAATCCCTGATGGTTTCCCGCACCGGCTTCACCGGCGACCTGGGTTACGAATTGTGGATCGACCCCTCCCGCGCACTGGCCCTGTGGGACGCCCTGTACGCGGCAGGGGAGAACTACGGCATTCATCCCTACGGTGAGTCGGCCACCAATATGGCGCGCCTCGAGGCGGGGTTCATCATGCCGGATATGGAGTTTTCAGAGGCCCTTAAGACCATCCACTTCCAGCACGACCAGACCCCCTTCGAACTCAATCTGGGTTGGCTGGTGGATTTCAATAAGCCCCACTTCAACGGGCGCAGAGCCCTGCTCGAAGAGCGCGAACGCGGCCCCAGGTACACTCTGACCAAGCTGGATATCCAGGGCAACAAGCCCGCCCAGGATTCGCACCTGTACAGCAACAGGCGCTGTAGTCATCAAATCGGTTACGTCACCTCGGCCATGTGGTCACCGGCGGCCAAGGCCAATATCGCCCTGGCGATGGTGGAAACGAAGGCCCTGAAAGGCGAAATCTGGGCGGAAATATATTACGAGAAGGAATTGCGCCACTTCCACAAGGTGGCCCGCTGCCAGGTGAAGGACAAGCCCTTCTGGACCCCGGGAAGGGCGCGGGCAACGCCGCCGCCGGGGGTATAGGTCACGTCGCCAGACCGCTTTCCGGTGCGATGTCTTCTTGGCCTTTACGCCAGGATTTTCCCCTATGGATAAGCCAGCTACATCAGCTAGAATGGGCGAAAACAGTCAATACCCAAGCTTGGAGAACAACAGCATGTCGACCTTGGCGCCACGGCACAGTCCCCGCGATTATTTCCTGGCGGCAACCCGGCAGATGGGGAAACGCGATCCCAGGCAGGCCTTGTCGATCTGCGTCGTGGGACTTGATAATTTCCCCGAGGATGCAAGGCTGATGTGTCTGGCAGCCCAGTCCTGTATCGCCCTGAACTATCCGGAAGAAGCGCGCCTTTACGCAGAGAAGGCGCGGGATGCGGGTATTGGTATATCGCTGGTCCACGAGGTGAACGGCGATGTGTTGCTGCTCAGGGGCATGCCGGGCGAGGCGGTGAAATGCTATCGCCAGGCCCAGGCGTTGGAGCCCGGCAGGGAAGGGCTGCAGGCGAGAATAGATCGCGCCCGTGAGGTCATGAATAAAAACCGCCCCGTTGCAGGTAAGCGAAGGAAGAGTGTGCGCTTCCCGGAAGAGATCGCCAGGGCGGGACGCCTGGATCGCGATGGCAAGCCGGGAGAGGCTGAACATATCTACCGAGATATCCTGCGGCGCGATCCGGATCATGTGGAGGCTATCCGGTTACTGGCCGCCATGGCAATGACGCACCGCAAGCACCGTGACGCCGAGGTCTTCCTGCAGCGGGCAGTGGAGATCGCGCCGGACCATGCCCGACTCTGGCTGGATCTCTCCACCGCCCAGTTGGAGCAGGAAAAGCTGGATGACGCGATCGCCAGCGCTTCGCGCCTGGTGGAACTGACGCCCGAAATTGCGGATGCCCATATCGCCCTCGGCAATGCGCTGGCCAGGGCGGATCGCGCCAAGGAAGCCGCAGAGGCCTATCGCGCCGCCCTGGCCATTTCCATCGGCCATCCCGGGGCCTTTTCGGGGCTCGCACAGCAATTGAAAATTACCGGCAGGCAGGAAGAGGCGATCGCGGTACACCGGGAGAACCTGCTGCGCAACCCCGACAATGCCGAACCATACTGGGCGCTGGCCAATATGAAGACCTACCGTTTCAGCGATCAGGATGTTGGCTCGATGGAATCCCTGCTGTGCCACAAGAACCTGGACGACCTGGCCGAAGTACAGCTGTGTAACGCCCTTGGCTTTGCCCATGAAAAACGTGAAGACTACAGCAAGGCCTTCGCTTATTTTAAACGTGGTAATGACAAACGGCGCGAATCCGAGATCTACGACCCGGTGGAAACGGAGCATAGGACCGATAAACTCATCGAAGTATTCACGGAGGAATTTCTGGCGGCTCGTGCTGGCCAGGGCAACACCGATGCCTCACCGATTTTCATTGTTGGTCTGCCGCGTTCCGGTTCAACGCTACTGGAGCAGATCCTGGCCAGCCACAGTCAGGTCGAGGGAACCCACGAATTGAGTGACCTGGAACTGATAGTCAGGTCGCTGCGCGGGCTGAGCCGCAAAAAGGATCGCTTCCCGGACAACCTGCAGGGCCTCAAGGCACAGGTCTGGGCCAGGCTGGGCGAGCAGTACCTGGAACGAACAGGCAAGTACCGCCGGGGCAGGCCCCTGTTTATCGACAAGAACCCGAATAATTTTCTCTATGCAGGATTGCTGAAGCTGATACTGCCCAATGCAAAGATTATCAATGCCCGACGTCACCCCATGGACAGCTGCTTCGGGACTTATAAACAACTGTTCGCGAGCGGCCAGCCCTTCAGCTACGACTTGATGGAACTGGGTGAGTACTACCTGCAGTACCAGCGCCTGATGGCTCATTGGCACAAGGTGATGCCCGAACGCATTCTCGACGTCGACTACGAGGCCGTGGTAGCAGGCCTTCCCGGCCAGGTCCGGCGCATTCTCGAGTACTGCGGATTACCCTTTGAGCAGGCCTGTGTGGATTTCCATCTCACCGAACGGGCGGTCAAGACCGCGAGTTCAGAGCAGGTTCGTCAGCCCATCTACTCTGGATCCGTTGATTTTTGGCGAAATTACCGGCCGTACCTGGGCGAACTGGAGGAAATCTTGATGCCGGAATTGTCTTAGCGTCAGCGCTGAAATTCGGTCCTATAGGCTAGGTAGAATGAGCGGCCTAATCTCGTCAATGTGTCAGACGGCGATAAATATAACATGAGGCGCGCGGGTCTGCGGTTCGCAGAGCCGATGCTTACTCAGAAAGAGGGTAACTCTATGAGCCAAGGCAAGCACACCTTTTCAGTGACGCAGCTATCCGCGGCGGTAGCCTCTGCTGTAACAGCGGCATCGTCACCGGCATCCGCAGAACAAGGGCTCGTGCTTGAGGAGGTGATAGTCACCGCCCGAAAGCGCACGGAATCGTTACAGGATATTCCGGCCAGTGTCCAGGCGTTGTCCGGGGCGGATATTCGGGCCATGGGCGCCCGGGGCATGGAGGATTTCAGCCGCTTCATGTCATCCGTCAACGTTATTAACTTCGGTAATGGTTCAACCACGGTCATATTCCGGGGTGCGGACAACGGCGCGAGTTACCTGACCCAGGGAACCTCCTCGGTTTACGTGGACGAAATTTCGATCACCACCCTGGGTGCGCAGCCCTCGGTGCGGGCGGTGGACCTGGAGCGTGTGGAGGCACTCGCCGGCCCCCAGGGCACTATCTATGGCTCGGATGCCCAGGCCGGAACCCTGCGAATGGTGACCAATAAGCCGGTCATGAACGAGTTCGAAGTCGTATTCGATGGCAGTCTGCGCGATGGCAGTGATAGCGATAACAGCTGGGACGGCTCCCTCGTATTGAATCTCCCAATTGTTGACGACAAGCTGGCCCTGCGCATTGTGGGCTATGGCGCCACCGATGGTGGTTTTGTCGACAACGTCTTCGGCCATACCGGCGACACGAAAGTGGCGGGACCGTTTGACCCATTCCCCTCGGGATGGGGCACCCTGGACAATGCCGCGTATGTCGAGGACAACTGGAACGACTCGGACATCAAGGGTGTGCGCGGCGCGCTGAAGTGGGATATCAACGACAACTGGTCAGCCACGCTGGGCGCGATATACCAGGAAACGAATTCCGGTGCAGACAACTTCTACGACCCCTACGTGGGTGACCTGGAGACGATCCGGTTCTTTGATAACGAACGGGATGATGAATACGAACTGTACAGCCTGACGGTAGAAGCTGACCTGGGCTTCGCCCAGCTGGTGTCGGCGACGGCCTATTACGACCGGGACATCGAGGAGCATTACGACCTGACCACCTACCAAAAGTACTACGGGTCATGGTCCTGCCAAACGTACGACCTGGATCCCGCCGTCTACTACTGGTACTACGCCAACCCTGATGGTTCAGGGATTGCGTGGTTCCCGGCCTATTGTCTCGCACCCACGGTGGACGGGGACTACCTGGCCAACGTTCGCGAGGACGAGCAACATGATCGGTTCTCCCAGGAAATCCGCCTGTTTTCCTCGGGCGATACCTTCGACTGGCTGGTCGGCCTGTTCTACGAGGACGCCAGTAACGCCTATCAGTCCTCTTTTGGCAGGCCAACCTTAGTTGATTACCAGGACACTATCGCGGCGGACTACTGGGAATTCGCGACCGGGAACAGGTTCCCCGAGGGTAAGGAGACCTGGTACACCGACACCAAAACCGACTGGGACCAGGTCGCCGTCTTCGGCGAGGTGGTGTGGCATCTTACCGAGAAGCTCGACCTGACCGTCGGCGGTCGCTACTTTGATTACAACAATGAGAATAACCACAAAGTGCGGCGGCCCTTTGGCAACCCTGACGTCGATATGCCCTATGGTGTCATCTCCCCGGAAGAACAGGGCGAGAAAAACAAAGGGGACGGCAACGAGTTCGCGCCGAAAGTGTCCCTGGCCTATCATTTTACCGATGATGTGATGGGCTATGGCCTGGTGAGCCAGGGCTACCGCATGGGCGGTACCAACCGCAGCCGGGGCGAGCCCTTTCTGCCCAAGACGTGGGACTCCGACAAAATGACGAACTACGAAGCGGGTGTGCGCTCCACCCTGATGGGCGGCGCCATGCGGGTCAACCTGACCGCATTCTACATGGACTGGGAGGACTACATCCTCGACCTGACAGACCCCGCCTCCGCTCAATGCGATGATCCGACCGAGTCGATCGACAATGTCTGTGGCCAACCCTGGCAGCTACTGCTCACCAACGCGGGGGACGCCCATATCATGGGAGTATCCGGCGAATTCGACTGGGTGGTCAGCCAGTATGCGACGTTTGGACTCAAGGCCGAATGGCTGGAAGCCGAGAACGATGACGACATCGCGCTGGGAGGTTTAGAGCTTGAAGATGGGTTGGCCCTACCGAACACCCCGGACTGGAACGGCTCGGCCTATATCAACCTGGAGTACCCGGTGGAGCGCTTTGGTGACGCGGTCTACGCGCGCCTGCAGTGGTATTACCAGGGCGATACCGTCAATATGTTCGAGCCTATCCCGACAGATGGCAGCAACGCGAACCCGCAGTTGAAGACTGATTCTTACGATGCTGGTGACCTGACCATTGGCCTGCGTAGCGACTCCTGGGATGTTTCGCTGTTCGTCAACAATATTACTGATGAACTGGGCACCACTGACATCGTCGGATGGGGAGACTATGGCTCCGCCAACCTGGCGGAAGGACGGCCACATACGCAGACGAATTTCGTCATCCGCCCAAGGGAATACGGCATCCGGTTCGTCAAGCGCTTTGGTGGATAACCCTGGCATGAGGGAGGTGACCCGGACATAGTATCCTGTTCGGTTGGGATATCGCGGTTCTCGCGCTCAGTCCGGATAGGGCCAGACCGCCAGCCCGTGTATGGCACTGCGGATGTCCATGCTCATGTTCATGGACCCCAGGTTAGTGCCACTTCCAAGGTCGTACAGGGAAATGGTGGAGGGCGATGAGCCGCCAGCCACGATATGCTCCGCGTAAACACTTAGCCCTCTCCCGAAACCCTGCCGTGCTATATTCGAATCATCCACACCGGTAAACAGGATATCTGCCTCGTCATAGGTGCGAATGGGGAAGGCCCGCTGAGTCCCTTCCCGGGAGACAAATCGAACACAGTCGCTGGCAGTATCGTTGAACAATATGCCGCCATTGAAAGGCCGGGCGTTGTGGGCGCCCATTGGCAGGGAGCTGACTTTACTGACATCGTTGTTGTGGTGGATGTGCAGGAGTGCTCCGGTGTGCAATCCGCTCACAAATATGCCCTGGTCATCGACGTGAACCATGTTGATATGGTGTTCGTTTACCTGCCGAGGCCCGTGTCCGCCACGCGGATCGAAGGGGAAACCCGACCATTTGCCGCGCGGCTTCTGCAGGTGATAACCCCAGTGGTAAATCTTCCGATCCAGGTCGAAGGCCAGCAGGGCGTCGAAACCGGTGGAAGTGAGGAACAGTGTGCGTCCCATCCTGCAGATTTCATGACAATGCTTCAGGTAGCGGTTGCGGTAGCTATGTTGCAGGGTGAACTCGCGGTCATAGCAGAAAAGTTCGTCGGACGCAGCGATATAGATGTCGTCTCCATCGAACGCGATGCCGCGCAGGCCGCGATCAGCGCCGCGGCCCTCCCAGTCGATGTCACTGGTGTTCCAGTCGATATGCTGCTGCGCTGTCTGCCGCTCAAAGTCGATGGTAAAGACACCGCCGTGGCTTTCGCCCTGCTGGCTGCCCCGAACGACGGACGTGGCGATGAGTTTTGGAAGTCTCGAAATCATGGCGAATCAGGGCAATGGAAGCTCAGAACGAATTATGCCCCAAATGTCCATTCCGGTCTTCCGCAGTTGCTCGTTTAGGCAGTAATATAATCGTTTAGCGCTTGGCAGGAGGTGATGACCCCTTGGATATAGAACAACCACTGAAAACGCTGGGTCGGGTGGACTCACAGGCCCTCGTAGACGCCGTGCTGTCACTTCCGGGGGAAGCCTGGCAGGCGAATCAGCAGCGGCAACAGGACTACGATGTGCATCGGCGGACTGAATCCATTGTACTGATTTTTACCGACGGCGAGGGCTGGCCTGATATCTCGATCACCCGGGAGGCGGGTTGGGAGGGGTTGTCTGCAGTGGCGTTACCCCTGATGACCGACATCATTCGCCAGCACTACCCTCCCGGGGGCACAATTATCCGGGCCATGGCGGCGAAACTCTTGCCCGGGGAGGTGATTAAGCCACATCGTGACAGCCATCCGTCATTTCATTTTGGGCACCGAATTCACGTTCCGGTAAAGACGAATCGGCGCGTGCGCTTTATGATTGCCGGCCGCCCGTACCAGCTAAAGGTTGGCGAGGCTTATGAAATAAACAATCAGAAAACACATAGCGTTATGAATAAGGGGAGTGAGCCTCGAATAAATTTCATCTTCGATTATGTGCCGGCTGAATTCATCGAGTCTGCAAAGCCCCGAAAGGCCCGGCAAGGCATGTAGCGCCGAATCCCAACACCGGAGTAGCGTGACTTCTTCCCGAGCGAGTGAATCCGCCAGTCGCCGCGTAGGAACTGGTATCCCCGGTTGATCACCCTGCATCATTACATTGGATTGGCCGCTATAAAGGTATTCAGTGTGAGACGCCCTGTCAGTGGATCGTTGCCGAGACGCTCTGGAAATCGGATGCAGGCGCCGTGGGGCAGGTCGCCCGGATAGAACACCAGGCGATTGAATTTGGCCGGCACCTCGTCCAGCAGTTCCGCAACCTCGTTGCTCCCGGTCATGTAACAGGGCGGATCACGAAATAGCTGAAACTTCTGCTCCAACTTCGCCAGTCCCACCGCGGGGTCCAGTTGCTGCCGCGCGGTCATCTCCCGCCAGTAATCCTGGTCTTTCCAGCGGAAAAAAGCCGTGCCGCCCAGTTCGGTATCATCAAACAGGTAGAGCAGGGAAGCGTAATTGGTTTTGCCCGGGTACACCGCCGGGTCGGTGTGGCACAAGCGCTGAATCCAGGTGAAGTTCGCCGGTTGCAGGGTCGTAAGGCACAGCTGCGACTGGCAGCGCAAGCCAGCGCGAGAGAAGGGGAACAGTTGGCTCATCTCCCGCCGTATGAACTGGTTAACGGGCGTCAGAAACTGCCCGTCGAGAGGCAGGACCCCTCCGGGGTAGGCTCGCTCCGGGTATAGGAATTCGTCGCGCAGCCGCGAGCCGTACTCCACGAGTTGATCCGGGTTGGCCAGGAAGTCATCGATGACTACGTAGTGCCAGTCCTCGCTGAGTTCGACGACGGTGAAATTTAGCCTGTTGTTGATACAGAGATTCACTGAAGAGCCGGCTTTCTGCCCTTACCGTTGGGTACTACGACAAGTTAACTTATTTTTCATTGAAAGTTAAACTTTTAAAACACGATCATGAGATCGTGGGCTGATCTCTCCAGCGCAAAGACCGCCAACTGCAAGCTGCGCCGGGAATATTTGTGCCGCCGGGGTGTCAATTCTGTCCATCTGCGACTAGAATGAGTGAAATTGCATGAAGATAGACGGGGATAATACTAATGATCTCGTCAGATTTTGTATCAAGTTATTTCGACGCCTGGAATGATCACGACGCGGCGGCTGTGGCGGACCATCTCGCCAGGGGTGGGACCTACTGCGATATGCCTTTTCAGCGCCAGCTCGCGCGTGCCGAGTTGATTGCCCACCTGAAGGAATATTTTGCGCGGGACAACTGCCGCTACCAGCTTATGGGTGAAATCCTGCGAGGGAAGAGTTCCATCGCTTTCCAGTACCGGGCCTGCCCGGACGACGAACCTGGCGAGGTCACCGGTTGGACCGGGGCAGAGTTCGTGACCATGCAGGGGGATGCTGCCGGTCGGATCGAAGACTACTATCGCAGTCCTGACCTTGAATCTGCGCTGCAGGTCATGGGGCCTCTGCCGGGGAAACAGTGCGTCCAGCGCTACGCCAAATCAGGACTGGATGAACAAGGCCTGCGGGAGGTTATGGGACGTCTGGCGGAATTGATGAAGGTCGATCAACTCTACTTGGAACCGGATCTGTCCCTGCCACAGCTTGCCGAGCGCATGGATTGCTCGGTCAATCACCTGTCCCAGGCGATCAATGCGGGTTTCGGGGCAAGTTTCTACGATTATGTTAATGGTTATCGCGTGCGCCAGGCAGCGGATATTCTGTGTACTGGTGACACCGGGTCGAATCCGATCCTGGATGTCGCGTGGGCCGTCGGGTTCAACTCCATTTCCACATTTTATGCGGCCTTCAAGAAAATTACCGGCCAGACTCCAGCCCAGTACCGTCGTGAGAAGTTAGCCGGTTCAATTGATTGAATCGGCTACAGCGCCCGCAGGTACCACTCGTAGTCGAGATTGCTGACCTGGGCGTGAAAGGCATCACTTTCGCCCTGGCGCAGTACGGCGAATGCCTCGCAGTAATCTGTGCCGAGGTATCCGGGCAGTACCTTTGAGTTCCTGAATAATTCCAGCGCCGTATCCCAGCGGCGGGGCAAGGTGATCTCTGCTTGCGACAGGTCCGTCCCCGGGGCGACTTCCGGGCCGGGATCGCATTGCTGGCTGATGCCGTGGTGAATGCCGGCGAGGATTGCCGCCATGACCAGGTAGGGGTTGGCGTCGGCCCCGGCAACCCGGTGTTCGATCCGGCGGTTGCTGTCTGAGGAAACGGGAATGCGCAGGGCAACCTCCCGGTGGTTATAGCCCCAGGTGGGGGAACCCGGTGCATAGGCACCCGCTTTGAAGCGCCGGTAGGAGTTGGCGTTGGGCGCGAAGATCGCCATGGCCTCTTCCATGGTGACGGCCAGGCCGCCGATGGCGTGCCGCAGGGCATCCGAGATGGCTGGTGGTTCGCCCCCGCCCGGGGGCGCTGAAGATATTTCCGCCATCCCGGTCGTATACGCTGGCGTGTATGTGCAGGCCGCTGCCGGCGATGTCGGCAAAGGGCTTGGCCATGAAGGTGGCCGTCAGCCCGTGCTTGCGTGCCACCCCCTTGATGATGCGTCTGAGCAGCATGGCCTGGTCGCAGGCGACCACCGGGTCGTCCAGGTGGTGGGTGTTGATTTCCCACTGCCCCGGGGAGAACTCCGAGTGCATGGCAGTCACCGGTACGGCCTGAAGGTCGCAGGCCTGGCGCACGTCATCCAGGAATCGGTCGCAATCGATCAGGTCGTCCGCCATGCAATACTGGATACCCTCCTGCCGCATGTCGGTACCCCCCTATTTTGCCCCGCAGTGGGCGGGGGGCGCCTTTATCGTCGCTGGCCAGCAAGTAGAACTCCAGCTCCGTGGCCACCACCGTTTTCAGGCCCTGGTCACGGTAGGGCTGCAGGCTGGCGGCCAGGACATTCCTGGGGATCGGCCCAGGATGGCTCCCGTGTCATGTCTGTGAAGCCGGTCAGGACCTGTGCAGTGGGGGACTCCAGCCACGGAATCGGTGCCAGGGTGCCGCTGATGGGCAGCAGGAGTTGATCGGGATCGCCCGCAATGAGCGCGTCATCCAGGCCTTCGTAGAGGTCACCCATAATCCCGAGGAATGGCGTGCTGAGCGGCACCTTGAAGCTGTGCCCGAACAGTGTGGGGAACTCGCGCCGGTGAATACGCTTGCAGCGAAAAATGCCGTTGATGTCCGGCATCAGGAGTTCCAGCATCTGGATCTCGGGGATGCTCCTCCAGGAAGGTTTCGATCTGCGACTCGTCTGCGACGTCCATTTACGACTCCGTGTTGTGCCCTGTTCTCGTTGGCGGTGCCCGTTGCATACCCCCGTGGGAGGCTACAGCCGGTCCTTCAGGCGATAGTACAGCATACCGAGGGATACCAGCGGCTTCTGCAGCCGGCGGATACCGGGCAGGGCTATTGGTTTTACCTGGGAAAATATGTCCATGCGCTCCATGCTGCCGGCGACCGCCTCCGCCATGATTTCCCCCGCCAGGTGGGTCACGTTGACACCGTGCCCGGAATAGCCCTGGGAAAAATAGATGTTGTCGCTGAGCTTGCCGAGCTGGGGCGTGCGGTTGACTGTCACCCCAATGGTGCCGCCCCATGCATAGTCGATCCGGAGTTTCGCCAGTTCCGGGAAAATCCTGGCCAGCCGCGCTGTCATCATGGTCCTTATGTGGTCGGAATCGCTGCCGAAGTAGTTGCAGCGGCCACCGAACAGCATGCGCTTGTCCGCAGACAGGCGGAAGTAATCCAGCACGTAATTCGGGTCACACACCGCCAGGTCCAGGCGGTTGTATTTCTGCACCAGTTCCTCGGAGAGCGGCTCTGTGGCAATGATAAAACTGTTTACCGGCACCAGGTGATTGCGCAGCTCAGGGGCGAGCAGGTGATAGGCATTGCCCGCCAGGATCACGCTGTCGGCGGTTACCGAACCCCGATCTGTTACTACCTTTGCCTTCGCCCCACGTTCAATCCGCCGAACGGGTGACTGCTCGCAGATGACCACACCCAGGCCCGCCGCGGCCGCTGCCTCACCGAGGCAGAGGTTCAAGGGGTGCAGGTGGCCATTGCCCATATTCAACTGGGCGCCGATGTAGGCCTCGGTGCCGATCAGCTCAAAGGTCTCAGCCGCCGACAGCTGCCTGTACTCGTGGGGGAAGCGATACCTGTCGAGCTTTTCCAGTTCCGCTGCCTGCTCGCGCAGATGGCGGGGTTTGATGGCGACATCGAGGTAGCCCCACTTGAGGTCGCAATCGATCTGGTAGGTCGCCACCCGCTGGCGGATGATCTCGTGGCCTTTCCAGCGCAGGTCCCACAGGACTCGCTCGCCTTCCGAGCCCAGCCGGGCGGCAATTCGGTCTTCCCCGGAAATGCCGCCGATGACCTGTCCGCCATTGCGCCCGGAAGCACCCCAGCCGACCTTGTTGGCTTCCACCACGTGCACCCGGTAGCCTCTCTCAGCCAGGTGCAAGGCGGTTGAAATGCCTGTAAACCCTGCGCCGATGACGCAGACATCGGTCTCATGGGCGCCTTCCAGTGCGGGATAGTCACTGTTTCGGTTTACGGTGGCGGCATAATAGGAGGTGGTGTGTTCCATGAGGGGCAGGCGGGTTGGTGAATACCCGGCGATTGTAGCGGCGCCGACCTCAAGTGTCTTGCGGCCGGATAGGGAGGGAAAGCGAGTCAATCCAGGATTGTGCGCGGGCCGGTGATCGCGGGCGCCCTGGTCGAAAGCAGTGGCTACGTTCCTCTTGCGGGGATGGCCCTGATGACCGGCCTGGGCGCCATTTGGATGATGGTTGGGGTACTTACCCGCCTGCGAGGGAACAGGTGATCAAGGCCGGTCCCCTGTCTCAGTGACTTCCTGGGCCGCCTGGCCCATGTCCCGTAACCACTTGGGCAGGTGCTCGGTTTCGATAGTGACCTCGTCACCCACTGCGACCCGCCCGGTCGCTTCCACCACGCCGACGATTCCCCGGGAGAATTTTGCCGCATTGGAGAAGGCGCTGGCAGCCAGGGACTCGCCCGATTTGCCTGTGTACTGTGCTGCAATCTTTTTACCCATGTCGGAGCAGGGCGGGTTGTATTCCTCTACCATCAACTGCGCCCCGGAGGGAAATTTCAACTGGGTGCCGCGGGGAAGCCGGGACAGGTTCGCCACGCCCTCCAGGCAGAGGTTGGCTCCCAGGTGAGATGCCTGCAGGGGATCGGCCAGGTCCATGCCGTCGCTGATGGCCGCCAGTTCATCGACTGAAACCGCGGACCACTGGCGCTCATTGCGCCGCAGTGTCCCCTCGGCTTGCTTGTCTCCTTCCCAGCAGACGCGGGTGAAGCTGCGGTGCCTGTCACCCACAATGCCGTCAAATTTTACTTCGATGACATCGCGGGCCTGTTTCTCCAGGGTGCCGGCGGCGCCCACGTGCACTGAGACCACCCTGGCGGTATAGGTCGGCATGTCCCGACTCTATCCCTCCTCGGGCGTAATCATCAGGTAAACCTTGCGCACGGTTTCCAGAACCTCGGCGGTACCTTTCCACCCCCGGGGAAATACCCAGCTGTCACCCGCCCTGATATCCGTCACCTGTCCCGATTCGGAGGTCAGCCTCCAGTGGCCCTGTAACAGGTGGCAGAACTCCGTCACGTCCAGGTCAAGGCGCAGGCTGCCGGGTTCGCATTCCCAGGTGCCGGCGAAGAGATTACCCTGCTCGAAAAAGCCTTTGTCGGTCTGCAACGGCAAGGGCCCGATCGGCTCCCCGAAAGAGTCGACCTCGACCAGGTCGGTGAGTGAGGCGCACTGATGTTGCACACTGATTTCTGGCATGATTTCTCGCTCCTGTTTTTTTCAAATGCGGACCGCAGTGGGCTCACAATACAGCCGCCATGGACTGCCGAGGAAAGTACAGCACACCTGTATTGATTGATCTTCCTGACCCATCGGCGCGGAGGTATTCCCCGGGTGGCCGCAGTGGCGGGTGGTTTGACAAAAAGCGCTCCTTGAGGCCCAATAGTGCGGTTTTCATGCCTGTTCAAGCGGCGGGAAGCGGTTCCACTAACCGGTCGGGTTCCACGAGTATGTCAGCCTATCTCAGTTCACAAGCTGGTCCCTTTATAGCCTGGAGCCACTGGGCCAGTACCCCTGCTGCCTGGCAGAATTTCTTTCGCGGCGAAGACGCCGATCCATATCCAGCCCATTGATTGAATAACTGTCGTATGGGGCACATCGCCGGCATACGACCCGGTCATAATAGCTTGCTGGAGATGAAACATGTTTGGTTTACAAAAAACCGTTGAGACAGCGCAGCACACGGATTCCTATTACGCCACCACCGCCAACTGGCGGACCGATTACCCCACCCTGGAAGATGATATACAGGCCGAAGTCGTTGTCGTCGGCGGTGGATTCACGGGTGTGAACACCGCACTGGAGCTGGTCGAACGGGGGTATGACGTCGTGCTGCTGGAAGCCAACCGAATCAGTTGGGGCGCCACCGGGCGCAATGGCGGCCAGATCATCGGCGGTCTCGGCCATGGCGCCGAGCGATTTGAAAAACAGATCGGCAAGGAGGGCGTCAGGGTTATCAACCAGATGGGTATCGATGCGCGGGAGGTGATCCGCGAGCGGGTCGAGATGTACGGCATCGACTGCGACCTCAAGTGGGGGTATTGCGATGTCGCCCTCAAACCGCGGCACCTGAAGCAATTTGCCCAGTGGAAAGCCTTTGAACAGGAGATCGGCAATCCCTACACCTATACCCTGCTGGACCGGGAAGAACTGAAGCAGTTCGTGAACTCGGACCTTTACCTGGGCGGCCTGATGAACGACGCCAATGGTCATATCCATCCACTCAATCTGTGTATTGGCGAGGCCCGGGCGGCAGAGCGGCTGGGCGCGAGAATCTACGAGCAGTCCCGGGTTATCGAGTTGGTCCACGGCGAAAAACCCCACGTGCGTACCGAGCGCGGCAGTGTAGTGGCCACAAAAGTGGTGCTGTGCGGTAACGCCTACCTGGGTGACCTGGTGGCGCCCCTGGCCAGCCGGGTCCTGCCCTCCAACAGCTCGGTGATTGCTACCGCGCCTCTTCCTGATGGGCTGGTACAACAAGTGATGCCAGGGGACCTGGCGGTGTGCGATCCGCGTACCGCGCTGGACTACTTCCGCCTGTCAGCGGACAAGCGCATGCTGTTTGGCGGGCTGTCAAACTATACCGGCCTTGAGCCCAAGGACCTGGAAGGTGTGATGCGGAGGAAAATGGAGAAGGTCTTCCCCGAACTCGAGGGAATTGGCATCGATTACAGCTGGAGCGGCCAGATGGGAATCGGCCTTAACCGAATGCCGCAACTCGGGGTATCTGGCGGACAATATCTGCTACATACAGGCCTACTCCGGGCACGGGGTGGCGCCCACCCATATCATAGCGCGTGTAACCGCCGAAATGATCAGTGGCTCACCGGATCGCTTCGACATATTTGCGAAAATACGACACTGGCCCTTTCCGGGGCGGCAAGTTGCTGCGGCGGCCGGCACTGGCCGTGGGTATGGCCTGGTACAAGCTTGTTGACGGAATATGAAATCAAAAAGGCGGGGCCGCTGGTGGGAGTGGCGGCCCCGCGGTCTCACCCCTCTTCCTAGCCCATCGGCCCGGATGCCCACTCCTGAAGGGGGCGCCTATAATTTTGCAAATCCTGCGCTGACAAACCCGGGCATTTGCCGACGGGGCGAGCCTCAATCATGGGAAGACGAATGAAGACAGATGCAGACGTCATTGTCATCGGTGCCGGACACAATGGCCTGACCTGTGCGGGTTACCTGGCTCAAGCCGGCTTGACGGTAAAGGTACTGGAGGCCAGGCCAGTGGTAGGCGGTGCGGCGGTAACCGAGGAATTCCATCCCGGCTTCCGTAACTCTGTCTACTCCTACTCCGTCAGCCTGCTCCACCCGCAGGTTATCCGCGATCTGCAACTGGAACAGCACGGGCTGGAGATCATGGAACGCCCGGCGGGCACCCTCAGCCTGCTGCAGGATGATCACCTGTTGCTGACCCGGGACGACGCCCAGGTCAGGGCGGAAATTTCCCGTTTCTCCCGCCGCGATGCGCAGCGCATGGAGGAGTTCGACGCGGGGATTGCCTCTGTGGCGATGGCGGTGCGCGAGCTGGCAGTCCAGGCGCCGCCCAATTTCGGCGGCGGTTGGCGCGATGCCATTACCCTGCTCAAGGCCGGTAACCTGTTGCGGAAACTGGGCAAGCGAGACCAGATCGTACTGGCCGAGCTCATGACCCGGTCCCTGGGCGATTACCTGGATACCTGGTTTGAGGGCGAGGCGCTCAAGGGCGTGCTCGGCCTGGAAGGCGTGATCGGCAATTTTGCGGAACCCTACCAGGCCGGCACCGCCTACGTGCTGCTACACCACGCCTTCGGCGAGGTGAAGGGGCGTGCCGGCGCCTGGGGTATCGCCCGGGGGGGCATGGGGGCGATCAGCGAATCCATGGCTTCCTATGCTCGCAGCAAGGGCGTTTCAATAGAAACCGACACTCCGGTCAGCCGGATATTGACAGAGAAGGGCCGCGCCTGCGGTGTGCTGACAGCGGATGGCCGGGAACTGACGGCGCGCTTCGTGGCGGCCAATGTACACCCGCAGATCCTGTTGCAGAAGCTCCTTGATCCCGGCCTGCTGGAGGAGCCGGATCAGCGCCGGATCGAAAACTATCGCAGCCACTCCGCCACTTTCCGCATGAACGTCGCCCTGTCGGAATTGCCGCGCTTCACCAGCATGGCAGGTCGCGGCGACGATCATTTCATGGGCGCCATCGAGGTCAGCCCCTCCCTGCACTATATCCAGGATGCCTACTTTGATGCCAGGCAGCATGGCTGGGCGCGTAGGCCGGTCATTTCCATGCAGGTGCCCACCACCCAGGACGACTCCCTGGCGCCGCCGGGGGCCCACATCGCGAGCCTGTTCTGCCAGCACTTCCAGCGCCACCTGCCCGATGGGCGCAGCTGGGACGAGGTGAAGGATGAGGTGGCTGACATGATCATCGGCACCATCGATAATTATGCCCCGAATTTCAGGGCCTCGGTTCTTGGCCGGCAGATCAAGTCGCCGCTGGATATCGAGCGCGACCTCAATATGGTGGGTGGGGATATCTTCCACGGCGCCCTGCACCTGGACCAGTTCTACTCCATGCGACCAATTCCCGGCCACGCCGCCTACAAGATGCCCGTCGAGGGGGTGTACCTCTGCGGTTCGGGAGCGCACCCGGGTGGTGGCGTCAGCGGCCTGCCGGGCCGCAATGCGGCGCGGGCCCTACTGCGCAACCGCTAGGGACAGGCCTTCATGGCCTGTCCCAACGCCATGAGGTAACCTGTAAAGCCGAAGGGGAGGAGTCCGTATCGATCTCTACACCGCCACTATCGCTCTGAGCGTCGCGTTATTCATTATTGTCGGCAGCTACAGCGGCAGGAAAGTGAAGGCGCTGGACGATTACTTCGTGGCCGGCCGCCGTGCGCCCACCTTCCTGATTGTCGGTACCCTGGTGGCCAGTGTGTTCAGCACCACCACTTTCCTGGGGGAGGCCGGCTTCACCTATGACGGCCAGATGGGGCCGTACATGCTGCTACCGGGCATTGCTGTGGTGGGCTACGTGTACGGGGCCCTGCTATTCGGTACTTACCTGCGGCGCAGCCGGGCACTCACGGTGGCTGACTTTTTCGGGCAGCGGTTTGACAGCAGGCGGGTCCAGCAGGTAGCGGGTTTCACTGTCATCCTCGGCCTGGGCGGCTACCTGCTGGTAGTGACCCAGGGTGCGGCGATACTCCTGTCCGACCTGACTGAGCTCAGCTATCATCAGTCGCTGCTGGCTGCCTGGTTGAGTTACACCTTGTTCACCATGTATTCCGGCTCTCGCGGTGTGATCATCACCGACACCATGATGTTTCTCCTGTTTCTAATCGGCACGGCCATTTTCGTCGTGGTCATCGTGCAGGACCTGGGCGGCCTGACGGCATCGATAGAGGCGCTGACGCGCTCGCAGGTCAAACCCGATATCACCAGCTGGCACGGTACCATTGGTCCGGGCACCGATTGGCCCACGGCCATGGATTTCCTGATCTGGGTGGTGGTGATAGATCTGTGCTGGGGGGTGGTCTACGCGGTCAGTCCCTGGCAGGCCAGCCGCCATCTCATGGCCCGCGATGAACACGTCGTGGTGCGCTCGGCCATCTACGCCTGTTTTGCCGTAATTGCCGTGCAGTTGATGATCTACCTGTTCGGCGGCGTAATGAACCTGGTCAATCCGGACATTGAACCGTCTGAGACGGTGATTATCTGGGCGGCGAAGAACAGCGTCCCGGAGTTACTGGGGGCTGTCCTGCTGGCCGGGATCATGGCGGCCGCGCTTTCTTCCGCCTCGACTTTTCTCTCCCTGGTGGGCTTCAGCGTCAGCAACGATATACCATTCCGGGAGGCCTCCCTTACGCTCAGCCGGACACGCCTCGTCATGTTCCTGGCCGGTATCGCGGTGCTCCTGGTCAGTTACTTTGTGCCGCCTAACGTGTTCTGGATCACGCTGTTTATCGGCACCGTATTCGCCTCCTCCTGGGGGCCGGTGGGTTTCATGAGCATCTGGAGCAAGCGCATCACGGCCGACGGAGCTTTCTGGGGCATCGTTGCCGGTTTTGTCGGCAATGTGCTGCCGGCTGCACTGGTTTACCTGGAAATGATCTCGCTCCCGAGTTACCTGGACCCCGCCGTACTCGGCACGCTCGCCAGCCTGCTGACCATTGTGCTGGTGTCCCGCTCGGGCCGGCCCAGCGGCGCCGAGGATGAATTTCGCATACGCCTGCATCAGACCCCGGAAGAAGACCGGGACATGGGCAAGACCCGGATTACGCTGGTGGCGCCGGCACTACTGGTCCTGTACGGCTTGCTGATGCCCTTCGCGGTGCTCAACTGGTATGTGATTCCCTACCAGGCAGGCACGGGGCAATTGCTACCCGATGGTAGCGTCAACTGGTCGGGCACCGAGGCGCTGTTCGCGTTTGGCCCGGCCATACTGTTCGTGCCCCTGGGACTGGTAAGTGCCCTGGTTATCTGGCGGCGCTACCGCCCCCTGAACGACTAATTCGATCGAGTGCCCGGGCAGGGCATCGGCTTGCCCTGGGTTTCGGGCAGCTGGGCGAGATCGTCGGCATCCGCCACCGGGTTGGACCAGTCGTCTTCCCAGATACACTCCCAGTAATAGCTGCGCCGGAAATAGAACTCCCACGCCGCCTGCCGGCGCTGGAAGAAGGGTACGCCGTACAGGCGCTGCATGGCCTCCAGTTCACGGGACAGGCGCAGGGGCCCCGCGTCCACCGGATCCAGGCCCATGGCGACAATGATTCGCGCCACCTGTTCCTTCGCCTCGCGGTCATTACCGGCAATGGGAATAGTGACCGGACCGTCGACTACGCCGGGATCATCGATCACGTAGCTGGCCTGCAGGGCGAACGTCTTCATCACCCGGGCACCGGGGTTCCACTGCTGGATCATTTCCGCGCTGGAGGTTTCCAGCAGGGGCTCGTAGTAGCCATCCTCCCCCTGCCGATGGGGGAAGGAGATGTCGATGACGATTTTGCCGTCGAGGGAGCCGAGGTTCTGCGCCACGGTTTCCATCGCTGGCCAGGGCACGGCCAGTATCACGATCTCACCCGCCTGCGCTGCCTCTTTCTGTGACGTCACGCGCGCACCGGGGCCGGTCCGGCGGACGACGGCCTGCGCTTTATCACCCCCGGGGTCGCGGGACCCGTAAATCACCGGATATCCCAGTTCCGCGAAGCGCGGACCCAGGGAGTCGCCCATGTCGCCGGTACCGATAATGGCGACAACCGGTTTTTCCCCGGGGGAGGCGGTTGAGGCTGCGAGCGGTAGACAGGGTAAGCCGAGCAACGCCACGGTAAGCAGGAGTGCAATTTTCAAGTTCATGGCTAAAACCTCATTTCTTCTGAAAAATCACCTGGAACCGGCGTGGTCCAGTCAGGTCAATTCGCCCACAGCACGATAGGCCTGCGCCACTGCGGAGTCGACGGATGCGTTGGCGCCGGCATCCGAGTTCGCGATGGCGATGCGCCCGAAAGGCTTGCGCGCGCGGACATGGGGGTAGCGCTCGTCATCCCAGTTGTCGTAATAGGGCTCCTCTAGCCAGTCGTACATATACGCGTAACCGTGGGCCCAGCGGTTGACGGTAATTCCTTCGATGTCCCGGGCCGGGTCGAAGCCGCCCCCGGCGAGTATGCCCGCCAGTTGCATACGCACATTGCGTTCAATGGTTTCAAAAGGCGTGGAAAGCAGTTCGTACTGGCCCAACCGCAGTTGCTCACGTTTGCCCAGGCCCTCATTGTTTCTGTGCGGGAACCGCTCCATATGGACGATGATCGGGTCATCGGGACTTCCGGCGAACTCGTAGTCGCCCATGCTCACGGGGAAATCCAGCATCGCGTTGACGTGGTACCCGCCGGGAGCGGACACGGCGCCGATCCCGAGTTTTTTCCAGGCCCGCCAGTTCCGCAGGGCCACATTGGTGTACAGGATCGGCGTCTTCACCTGGCCCGACAGTGCTTCCCGCTGTGCCTGGGACAATTCGGGGGCGAGGTGGGGAATCATGGCGTTGTAGCAGGCCAGGATGCAGGATCGGGCCTGTACCTGGAATGCCTTGCCGCCTCGCACGTAAGTCACCTGGACCTTTTTCGACGTTTTCGGATCGCCGTCATGCTCTACACGGGAAACCGTGCTGCTAAGGCGGAGCCGCACCGGGGAATCCGGAAGGTCCAGTTTGCTGTAATCAAACCTGGCAGTGACCACATCCTCCATGGTCGAACCCGGGGCGACCCCCGAAATCATGCGGCGGACCAGCAACCGGGCTATGGAAGCGTTGCCGTCGGGGAAATGGTGGATGTAGGGCTCTGCCGGGGAATCGGGTATTCCCGTGGCCTTGAATCCGGGCAGCCCACAGTAGAGGATCGCCGTGCCCGCCGTCGCCCTGTCGATGCCGACACCCGAGTCCGGCGCCAGGTTCTGCAGTGCTGCGAAAACCTCTGGTTCACTGATTCCCAGGTGCTTTTCCAGGAAACCGCGGTAGCTGATGGTGTAGAGATAGGTTTCCTTGTAGTCGGCCGTGATTTCAGGCATCGCGTCACTGTCTCTGGTCAGCAGCCTGAGCAGTTGGCCCCGTGCTGCATCGGACATGGGCAGCTGTTGCACTGCCTGGGCCGGGGAAACCCCGGTCGATGCCAGTGGCAGGTAGTTTCCCAGTCCCCCCAGGTCGTAACGCACCAGTTGATCCCGGCCCCAGTCCTCGCGGTTGAAAAACGTGGCGCCGCCCAGGCCGTTGCGCCGGTAGAAATCACTGTCGTAGGCCGTTTCGAAACGGGAGAGCTCGACCCCGAGGTCGCGCAGCAATGTTTTCGCGGAATCCTGGTAGTCCGATGGCTCCTCCAGCGCCTGGCTGCCACCGTAGCCGATCAGACTATGGCCGCCGACGTTGAATTCGTTGCGCTTGGCATGCCCGCCGAAATCGTCGTGGTTGTCCAGGATCAGGATACGTGCGTCCGGGTGTGACTGCCGCCAGAAATACGCCGCTGCCAGACCGCTAATGCCAGCCCCCACGACAACCAGGTCATACTCCGTTTTGTCATCGCGGTAGATTGGGCCCCATTCGCGCTTGCCCTCCCGCGCCAGTGCGTGGGCGACTTCCCAGGAGCCGGTATGGTTGCCGCGCAGGCCGGTCAGGGCCGGAGGGTAGGGTGCATTGCCCCTTTCCATGGCCAGCACGGCGTCTGCCAGTGCCCGGCCGGGCAGCAGCGCAGTGCCCGCCAGGGCGCCCAGGCCGTGAATCAGGTCGCGGCGGGTGATGGGGCGATCGAGACCCAGTTCCTTGTCTTTCATGGTGCAAGCCTATGCGCCGGTCAAGGTACTGTCTAGTGGCCCGATAGGCCAGGAAAGGCCGATATTCACACCAGTCGACGGGGGACAATAGGGGGGATAACCCATTGTGTGGTTATTCAATGCTGTAGGCTGGTGAGACAATTCACTGAGTTACGACCTTATTCGTTTCATTTCCGGGTCATAGAGTGGCTTAAGTGAGCAGCGGCAGGGGAATCTCTTGCCGGCGATATCAATTGCCCATTGACCCTGGTCGAGGTAGGCGGCTGTCACGGGCTCGCCAGGTTCGATCATGGCCAGGCCTACCGCTCCACCCAGGGTATGGCCGTAGCTCCCGGCGCGGATATAGCCGACGGGGACATCGTCCCTGTAGATAACTTCCGCGTGCCACAGCAGGGGCTCCGGGTCCTCGACTAATACCCCTACCAGCCGGCGCTCATAAGGCGCTGCAAGTTTCTGGGCCGCTGCGGCATCCCGACCGATAAAGCCACCTTCTTTATCAAGCGCCACCGCGAAGCCCAGCCCGGTCTCGTAGGCGTTATCGGTGTTGTCGATGTCGTGCCCGTAATCGCGATAGCCTTTTTCCAGGCGCAGGCTTCCCAGCGCCGAGAGCCCCGCGTGTACCAGGCCGTGCCTGGCCCCCTCGTCAATCAGGCGGTCGTACACGGTCAGCGCCTGTTCGCTGGGAATATACAGTTCGTAACCCAGTTCGCCGGCGTAGGTGATGCGGATGCAAAGCGCCCGGCCATAGCCGATGTCGATGTCCCGTGCCGCGCGGAAGGGGAAGGCCTCGTTTCCCATGTCGATGGAGCTCACGGCCTGCATCAACTCCCTGCTGCGCGGCCCCTGGATATTGATCTGGGTCATCCCGCCAGTGACGTCCGTGACCACCGCGCAGGCGCCCTCGGGAATGTGGCGTTGCAGCCAGGTCTGGGCATGGCGGTGCATGGTGTCGGTAACTACCACCAGGAATTTGTCCTCCTCGAGCCTGGTGACGGTGAGATCGGCCTCCAGCAAACCGTCATCGTTGAGCCACTGGGTATAGGTGATTTTCCCACACTCGCCGTTGACACGATTGGCACAAATATAATCCAGCACCTCACCGGCATCGCGCCCCTGCACCAGGAACTTGGACATAAAGCTCATATCCATCAGGATGACACCCTGCCTACAGGCCTTGTGCTCAGCCGCCCACCAGGGCCACCAGTTCATACGACCAAAGGAGAGTTTTTCCACCTCCGGCTTTTCTCCCGCCGGTGCATACCAGCTGGGGGATTCCCAGCCGCTGACGTCAGTGAAGTAGGCGCCTGCGGCAGCGAGTCTGTCATGCAGGGCCGAGCGCCTGGCATTGCGCGCCGTCTCCATTGACCGGGTGGGGTAGTGACATTGGTACATCGTGCCCAGGGATTCCGCGGCGCGATCGCGGCGATAATCCGGATTAGCCTGATATCTGTGAACCCGGTCGATATTGAAACCCGTTACATCCACGTCCGGCTTGCCATTGAGAATCCAGTGCGCCACGATACGCCCTATGCCGCCGCCCGAAAGAATACCGAGAGAGTTCAGGCCGGCAGCTACGAAGTAGTTTTCTAGCTCGGGCGCCTCGCCGACAATCGGGGCCATATCCGGTGTAAAGCTCTCCGGGCCGCAGAAGAACTTCTTGATTCCCGTTTCGAGGCTGACGGGAACCCGGCTCATGGCTTTTTCCAGGAATGGCGTCATACGATCCCAATCCGGGCTTAGCTCCCCGAAAGAAAAGTCCTGCGGTATTTTGCCCACCTGCCAGGGGGCCGAAACGCCTTCAAACAGGCCCACCATCAGGCCACCCACTTCCTCGCGGAAGTAGCCGTAATTGGTGGGATCCTCCAGTACCGGCCAGTCATTGCTGATGCCGGGAATATTTTCGGTGATCAGGTAGTAGTGCTCGGCAGCCTGGTTGGGGATCACGACCCCGTGTTCCTCACCAAATTGCCTGGCCCACATGCCGGCGCAGTTCACCACGTATTCACAGGCGATCGTGCCCTGGGTGGTCACCACCCCGGTCACCCTGCCATTGCTTCTGGTGACGCCGATCGCCGACACGCCCGTAACAATATTGACTCCCTGCATCCTGGCTCCCTTGGCCAGGGCCATGGTCACATCCACTGGATTGACCCTGCCATCGTCCTCCACATAGAATCCGGCCAGTACGTCATCTACACGGGCGGCAGGAAACAGGTTCTGTACTTCTTTCGCCGATATTTCATGAACGTCTACACCGCAATAGCGGTTGAAGGCAGAAACGCGGCGAAATTCCTCCAGTCGATCGGCATCTGTGGCCAGTTCAATAAAGCCACACTGCTTGAGGCCGGTTGCCTGACCTGTCTCTGCCTCAAGTCTGGCATACAGATCGCGGGTATATTTGCGGATTTCCGTCGAGGTTTCCGACAGGCTGCCGTAGGTCACCATCAGGCCGGCGGCGTGCCAGGTAGTGCCTGAGGTGAGCTCGTCCCGTTCCAGTAGCACGACATCGTCGCACCCCATGTGTGCCAGGTGATAGGCCACTGAGTTACCAATAACGCCGCCACCGACAATCACAACGCGGGCAGATTGGGGGATCACGCCTCTGGGGGCTTTTATTGTGTCCGACATGGGAGGGTCTTCTATAGGGTAATTAAAAGAACCAAGTGTAGTCCATATACAGAATGCGCTGGTATCCTTGATGCGAAGATAAACCCGTGACTCTTTAGAAACCCGTCATATTGCCCGGTCGTGAGCGAAGTAATTTAAAGCGGTTAAAGCCCAGGCTCTGCAGGTAATCGAGATCGAAATCTTGCATGCCAAGAATATCCCTGGATTTCAGGGGCTGTGAACATTGCCAGAGATTTTTGTCACCCCCCTTGTTGATCCTGGACACGCTGGTATAGCAGATCTTGGAAGGACAGGTCATTGCACAGCCGGCGTTGGCGAACAGCATGACGCGTTCCTTTTGCGGTATAGACAATAGAAACTTTTCGTCCCCGTTGGATTCCATTGGCAGGATCACCGTGTCGTAGATGGCATAGGCCTGCTCCACCTTCCTGATCGTGTTGATATTCTTGATGACGCTCGCCTCGACGCGATAGTCGGGGAAGTCTGCTCTGATCCACCTGGCCAGATCGTCATTGGTAATGATGACTGAGTTTCCAGGCCGGTGATGTTTCTCCAGAAAGGGCAGGCACTCCGTGTATTCTTCGGCTGTCACGTAGTGATTGGTCAGGGGCAAGCGGAGGTTGATGCCCATCTTGTAAAGCGAGCGCAGATCGTAGCGGCTGAGCTCAGTGCCTGTAAAAACCCTACCGCCGTACAATGAACAGGGTTCGGTAAAGCCGAAGAAGCTTTCGATCTGATGGACAGGTATATCGCTGAAATTCGCCTTGATCAGCTGTTGGATAGGCTGTGCCGCGGGTTTGCCCCGTGCAGATATCGTAAATTTCATAGTTCCCTCTCCAGGAGAACATTGAAACAGAGCTGGGGAATGGGGGCATGATCCAGGTCAATGATTTGGTCTGTCCACATCAGCTGAAACGCGCTTATGGACGAGGCCTCCGCCCCTATAGGCTGGGGCGGCGTGTTTCCAGGTGGATGCTAAAATCGAAGGGTTCGCCACTTGCCAGCCCCACCAATCTCGAATAAGGAGGACAGGAAAGCATCCATGCTGGAACAAATCGTCAACTGGCTGGCCTATGGCTCACTGGGTATCGGTGCCATCGCCGCCTACCTGCACCTCAACAAGATCTGGCCGCGCAAACACATTCCGGAGGTGGCGTGTGTTGGTCACCTGGCTGAAAACCATAGCCACTGGGTTTGCGGAGTCTCGCCATGATTACTGGAAGATGCGAATGCGGTAAGGTCAGATATCGGGTGGAGGACGAAATCACCGACGTCAGCCACTGCCATTGCAGTCAGTGTCGCCGTCTGCACGGTGCTGCCTTCGCGTCCTTCGCCGGCGTCTCCCGTGCAGCCTTCAGCTACGACTGGGGCGAATCTGACCTCAAGTGTTATGCTTCATCGAGGACCCACGGACGTGTTTTCTGTGGCCATTGTGGCTCGAATATCCTGGTAGAGATTGCATCCGAACCCGAGTACCTGTACCTGGCGATGGGTACCATGGACGGCGACCCTCCACTGCCCCCCGGCTACCACATCTACGTGGATTCCAAGGCACCCTGGCATACCATTACGGATGATCTGCCCCAATATTCCACGGAACCGGACGATTAAGACATCGGGTTTCACTCCCTCGCCTTTGTTACCAGCAGGGTGCCCGGCCCAATGATGAAAATTGATAAAAAAGGTTCGAAGGGCCAAAACGGAAGCCACAGTACGAGATCCGCAGATCATTTTGGTGCCGTCAAAAGAGCGGTAACGGGCTTTTGCCAATGCAGGCCGGTAGCGGCTACAAAAAGACCTAGAGCAATAATGACGCCACCTGACACCTTGTCCACGAACGGTATACTGCTATCCGGTGTGATTTTCTTCGCCGCTTGCTGACGTTTCTTGCCCCAGGCAGAAATTCTCATTGCGAATGCGAGGAAACCGCTCCAGTAGAAGACGTAGTCAATCGATTTTGGCTTCTCATAATCCTAGAAACCGCAGTTGGATCACGAAAGTCTGCACAAGCTCTTGATGCACCTGGAAAATTTGAAAAAGCGCTCATCACCAATAAGGTGACCACGCGTTTTTCAAATTCCCCATGCACATCAATATCTTGCACATCTTTTTCGCGCCCAACTGCGGTTTCTAGGATAATAGAAGAGGTTCCACCAGTAGACGCTGAAGGCATAGGCCCACAAGAAATAAATGCCGCTCTTGTGTATCAACTTCCACTGGTTCGTATCCAGGTATTTGCGGGCAAACTTGAAGGATGTCACCACCATGGCGGCAAAGGAGATGTAACCGACACTCCCTTCGAGCTCGTCATGTAGTAGATAAACGTCTTCGAAATAGTACGCGCGGAAATAGTTCGACATCATAAAAATGAATAAACCTTGCCACGCCATCGCAGCGGCAAAGCACATGCCGATATATGCGCGATTGCGCAGCAACCACACTGAAAACGGGCCTGGAAACAGTATCGGAACCGAGGACGCCGATTGCTTCACTGCGGGAGATTACAACATTCTATGCTAGTATTTTTGCCATGCAACGATCCCTGAAAAGACGGGCACGTTACGCGCTGCGGGTCACAATTGCCTTTACGCCCTGGCTGATTTCCATGTACATACTTTACTGGCTCGACTATGGCGAAATCTGGACGAGCGAAACCGGCCATCGTGGAAAGATAGCCGTTACAATTCTGGCAGTTGGGATGGGTTTATCGTTTCTCATCCAATCACATTTCGCCAGGCGCGAGCATTAGTGGGGTGGCCCCTATCAGCGCAAGCGTTTACTGATTGAGTGCCTAAGGGCCTGGAGCCCCAGGATCCGCCTTAATCGAAGCCTGGTGATCGTCTATAACCTGCCACAGGGGAGCATCTACCCAGGTGTCATCGAGATAAAAGGCTTCGGGTTCTTCTTCCTTCGGGTCTACGATCAGATTGTAGATTGATGGATAGGCCATCGTCTGGATCGCATAGCTCTCCTCATCGAGTTCCTTGAGAAGCATTTTCCAATTGCGCCACTTCACCCCAAAGAGTTCATTGCCGATGTAAATAATGACGGATTCCCGAGCGGATTTTTCTGACCTGCCCATCAGGAAATCGGATTGGTCAACGCCATCCAATACTCTATCCTGCGGGATATCACCCCCGACAAAGTTCGCCAACGTGGGAAACACGTCTATCATATGGACAATGTCGTTTGAGACCTGCCTGGCGGGTATTTTCCCAGGATAGCGGATCAGAAAAGGAACACGTAAGGAGCCTTCATAGGGAGAAAACATGGTTCCTCGCCAGGGTCCGGTGAATCCAAAGGATCGTTTGATGCCTTCGCGCCCATTGTCCGACGTGAACATGAAAATGGTATTGTCTTTAAGCCCCAGGTCATCAATCGTATGGAGGAGTTCGCCCACATAGGCATCTGTTTGTGCGAGAACGTCAGCAAAGCTTCCGTTTCCGGTCCTGCCTTTGAAATCGGGGTGGGCGTCGACCGGTTCGTGGGTTTGCGTGTAGGGGATATAGGCGAAAAAAGGCTGCCTGGTTTTGGCCTTGCGTTTGATGAAATCGATGGCGTGATCGGTGATTTCCCGGTCGATGGTCGCGCGCCTGGCGCGGTCATACACTTCATGTTCTTCGGGTTTCTGGCCCCGCTTTGACGTCATGATGCGGGTGAATTTGACACCTGCGTCCTTCTGAAAGCTGTCGCTATCGGGCCAGAAGGCCTGATCTGATGAATTGGGAATTCCATACCACTCATCGAAACCCTGGCCCGTGGGATAACGGCCGTCGGTGTCCCCCAAATGCCATTTTCCGAACATGCCCGTCGCGTAACCGGCATCCGACAGCATCTCGGCCAGGGTGATCTCCCACCGGGTGATACCGTACCATATCCCCCTGGGAGGGCCGTCTTGCCGTTGCCGGGTACGAATTCCATACCTACCGGTCATCAACGCTGCGCGCGAGGGTGTGCACTCGGCTTCAACATTGAAATTGGTCAGTTGGAACCCTTCGGCCGCAATGCCGTCAATATTGGGCGTTGCGGCTCCGCGCAACACACCGCCTCCATAAACGCCGATCTCGCCATAACCAAAGTTGTCCATCATCACCAGGACAATATTAGGCTTTGATTCGGTTCCAGGTGCGGCCACGGCCAGTGTGGCCGACACAACAAGGACTGACAAGATAGCAGGGATTCTGATGCTTCGAATGAACGCGGTCGTCTTCTCCTTCTGGTGATTAGTGTTCATAATCATGGTCTGGTATCACAGGGGTCGTTCTTGAGTTTGGCACGTGCCGGGCAGATGTCCACTCCCCCTATAGGCCGGGAGTATTATAGGTGAAACGTCCACCAGGTAAGTCACCGAGACCCAGAATGGTTCTCTTCCCGGCGAAGCCAGCCCAGGGCGCAGGTATTGATCAGTCCGGAGCGCGGTTTGTCACTGTTGTTAGCGCCGCCGCCGTGCCAGGTGGAACCGAAGTACAGCAGTATGACGCTAGCGTCTCGCTGTAGCGCAGCGACTGTCCGTTCGGGGCTCGCGTCGACAGGTAGTGTTTCAATCATGATAAAAGCGCGTCTTCGTGCGCCTGCTATTCGAACTCGATCCAGGTGGTCTTTAGTTCAGTGTAGTCATCGAAGGCGTGCATGGACTTGTCACGGCCGTCGATCTGGATTTCTGCGGCGTTTGTCTGCCAGTCGGCGAGTGTCTTGTCTGCCATGGTATGTCCTGCCTGTCTTGTTCTTCAGTTGTCAACGGTTGCTGAGCTGCGGCTCAGGAGGCATCCGCCAGTGCGGGTATGGTTTTCCTCAACCTGACGTACATGAAGAGATAAATGGCAAAGGCGGTTAGGGAAGCCGCGGCACACAGGATGAAGATGCTGCCATAGCCAAGCCCCAGCGCGAGTATCGATGCGGCGAGGTTGGGCCCGATAATCTGGCCCAGGCCCTGGGCGCCCGGCATCAGTGCCGCGAATCGACCGGTATGGTCGATATTCGCAATGGTCGCGGACTGGTACACGTCGACGAATATCCAGCAGAAATTGAAGGCGAACATGCTGATCATGACGTTGATATTGTTGATGCCGCCCACCAGCATGACAACAATAATGGACTGGGCCACCAGTGTGACGAGCAATGGCCGCGCGAGCCCGAACCGGTTGCTGATCAGGGTTGCGCAGGCGCAGCCGATGACTGAGAAAACGGAGGTGAAGACCAGCATCTGGCCCACCCAGTCGGGGTCGGCCTGGGAATCGGCACTGGCCAGTTCGATGTAAGTCCAGTAGGCGCCGATATTGATGTAGGTGAACAACACCGCTCCCAGGACCAGCCAGGGGACCGTAGCAGGCACGTGAATATGTGCCGCGTGGTGTGCGCCACCGTTCTCCTCCATGTCAACCTCCACGTCGAGGCCCTTGTCCACCGGCCGCGGCGGCAACCAGCGTAGGAACAGCAGGCCGACCACATAGGTCCCGATAAAGAAGATGTAGATCTGCTCCATCGTCATCTTCGGCAGGAGCCACAGCTCACCCCCCTGGGAGAAGGCGAAGGAGAACAGCAGGATATTGAAAGCGCGGGCGGGTTTGGACGTTCCAGCCAGCGTGGCGATGGCGATGCCGGTGTAGGCGCCGCTGCCTATGCCGGCGATAAATCGTAGCCACAGGGTTTCCTCGTAGCTGAGCATGACGATGCACAGCCCGTTCGCGCCCATGGCGATAACGGCCGCGCCCAGCACCAGATAACGCCGGTTCACTCGTGCCACGAAAAATGAAACCAGGATCGCACCGAGGGACAATCCCCCGAGATCCGCCCCGGCCACGCGGCCGACCTGGACCTCTGTAAAACCGAGCAGGTCGACCCAGGCCGAGCTGATGACGGGAATGGCGACCATGACGCTGTAACCCACCAGGGCCATATAGATCGCTATTGAGATGGAGCGCCAATCATCGAAGACCGTGCGGTGATGAAGCAATTCTGTTTGAGTTTCAGACACCCTGATAGTCCCTCAGTTGCCAGTAGCAGATCCCCGCGACCTGGATGGGGGCGCACAGCCATGCGACGTGACACGGGGTTTGCCTGGCATGCTCCAGCACTGTAAGCGTATGTTGTGTGAAAAGAGCAACTTCACCCGGGAATCAGTATGGGTGCGGAGTGCTGTCTCGTCTTGCGGTCGGATAGGCACGGAATATTTATGGCGGATTCGCGCCTATACTGGGAAGAGGAGGCCCTGGGGTTCGTGCAACTGTATCCTGACCGGCCGGCGCCTTTATGAAAAGTTGGGTTATTGCCGCTCCAATGAGGATTTCTATTCTTATTCGCTCACCGTGGAGTAATGAGCAGTCTCACGGCGCGCGTTGTGAAACCGAAGCAGGGTGGATGGCTTGATAATAATGGCTGATCTGACGATGCGTCGGGGATTCAAAAACAATGACCGGAAACCGAGCAGGGCACGATCTTTGGCCGACAGATTAGGCACACGGTTTGCGGTGGTGACATTAATTGCATTCTTGATTCCACAGCGGTGAATTGCTTTTGGATTAGTGGGAAAGCGGTGTGCCATAGGACACTGTAAAACATTGAAAATATAGGGTGAAATCGAACGAAATGACGATTTTTATGGCACAAGAAGATATCCTAACCTTATGAACTTTAATGGGAAAATCCGAAACCGACAATACACAAATTTATTAAAAGCCTGCTCAACGAAGGCGTGCTGGAAACCGTGCGCGAGGCCGCTGGCCGCCGCCCGGCAATTCTTACCTTTGCCGCGTTATGCCCACCAGGTATCTGCGAAGGATTTTATGATTTTGGGAGAGCGAGCCCGGCCGCCCGGTTGGGCAGCTGAAGCATGCGCCGAAAAGGGTAGCGTCCCTTTTATAGCTTTTATCGAACTATGCTGAATACTTCACAAAATCCTTTTCGCAAGACAATGGCAGCCCTGTCCAAAAAGTCCTGGTTTCCCCAGGTGCCGCTCGCACTGGCCCAGGCTCTGCTCGGCCTGCTGCATTTGATTCCGGTGGCCGACCAGGCGCAAATCCTGCACCTTCATCTGCTAACGCCGGGCAGCCTTCGGCAGGATCTGGTCGGTGTCAGCCTACCGGGCATTTCCCAGCTATCCATCGGCGTGTTCCTGCTGATCGTATCGGTGGGATTGTGGTTGCGATTACAGTTTGCATGGTTGCTGTCAGCACTGGTACTGGCGCTGGCGGTGGTACTGGCGACCCTGTCTATGCAGTCGGATTCGCCGATCGAAACCTGGTTGCTCGTCTACGAAACTTTGCTGATGGCCTCGCTGCTGGCAAGCCATCGACAATTCAGCGGCGGCAGTTTTCAGTTCGCCACCCTGGTGGCTTTGGTCGCGGTGATTGTTCTGTTTGCCTACGCGGTATTTGGCACCTACTATCTTGGCGCCCAGTTTTCACCAAAAATTAACAACCTGGTCGACGCGGTCTACGTGTCGGTCGTTACCATGACGACCGTCGGTTTCGGGGATTTCACACCAACCACCACCGATGCGCGCCTGTTCCTGGTATCCCTCATCATTCTCAGCATCGCCTTGTTATCTACCGCTGTGGGCGCTACGCTGATACCGGCCATGATTGGCAAAATCGCACAAATCACCACAGGGAGGCGCATTAATGTGATCCGCAAAAACCACTACATCATCATCGGCTTCAGTGCGTTGGCCAACAATACCTACCGCGAATTGGTTGAGCGCAAGGAGCAGGTGACGGTGATCCTGGCGCATAAATCCGACGCCGCCCAGTTCACCGCTGAAGAAATTGACGTCGTGACTGGCGACGGCGGCGACCTGGATACCTTGCGTGAAGCGGGCGCCGAACAGGCCCAGGCGATACTGGCATTGACGGACGACGACTCCGAGAACGCGTTTATCATTCTCGCGGTCAAGGAGTTGCAGATCAAGGCCAAGACCGTGGTGGCGGTCAGCCAATCCAAAAACCTCAAGCGGGTCCGGCGGGTACACCCCGACATGATCATCGCGCCCCAGGTGTTGGGTGGTGAGTTGTTGACCAGCATGCTCACCGGCGAACGGATCGACGTCAAGGGCATCATGGGGCGCCTGTTGGGCCAGTCCGCCACCAGGCCAGACCCCGACAAGAAAAACCCGGCGTGAAACCGGGCTCTTTGGCGGAATGATCAATTCGATACTGCCATGCTTCCTCGGCAACACGTTTAAATAAATAACCCGTATGCCGTCACGCTTTCCAGCTACTCCCTTACCCCGCCGAATTTTTCTAAGTCCACCAGAGCCAGGGACAACATAAGCTGCTTGAGGGTGCTTGGCGATGTACACTTGCGTACACTCTCAACTTCTACATCACCTGGAACTCAATGGCCCATGAAACGTGTCGGACCCGGATTTATGGTGATGGCGGCCTTTATCGGTCCCGGCACAGTGATAACCGCCAGCAAAGCCGGTGCGCAATACGGCTTTGCCCTGATGTGGACGCTGCTGTTTTCGGTGCTCGCGACGCTGGTGTTGCAGGAGATGGCCGCACGGCTTGGCCTGGTGACGGGCAAAGGCCTGTCGCAGGCGCTGCGCACAAGTTTCAATAATCGCTTTTTCAGGCTACTGGCAATTGTTCTGGTGATCCTGGCCATAGGTTTTGGCAATGCGGCCTATGAGTCGGGAAATATCTCGGGGGCCTCCATGGGCCTGGAGGCGATAACACCGATTTCAGCCAATCTCTGGGCGCTGGTGGTCGGGGGGTATAGCGTTCGCGCTGCTGGCATCCGGGAGCTACAAGGTGGTCGAAACCGGGCTGATCGTACTGGTGGTGGTCATGAGCAGCGTGTTTCTCGTGACCATGGTGATGGTCGGGCCCGATATTGGCGAGGTTTTGCGGGGCCTGACCCGGCCCTCGTTGCCGCCGGGTTCCACCCTGACGGTCATGGCTTTGATTGGCACAACGGTGGTTCCCTACAACCTGTTTCTGCATTCCAGTACTGTACGCGAGAAGTGGCCGGCAAGCGTGCCGCTGGGTGATGCCCTGCGCGAGTCGCGGCGTGACAGCCTGTTATCAATCGGCCTGGGTGGATTGATTACCCTGGCGATTGTCACCACCGCGTCCGCCGCTTTTTTTGGCAGTGATACCACGTTTTCAGCCGCGACGATCTCGCAACAGTTAGAGCCCCTGTTGGGGCCGGCGGCGAAATACTTCTTTGCCATCGGGCTGCTGGCGGCGGGCCTCACCAGTGCGATTACGTCGCCACTGGCCGCCGCCTATGCTGTCGCGGGGGCGCTTGGCTGGAAGGTCGACCTTGCAGATCGCCGTTTCAAGTTAATTTGGGCGACGGTGCTGGGCCTTGGCATGCTGGCCGCCGCGCTGGGGACCCGGCCTGTCAGCGCCATTATTTTTGCCCAGGCCGCCAATGGCTTTTTGCTGCCCATAGTGGCGGTCTACCTGCTTTATGTGATGAATAGTAGCCGGCTTTTGGGTGACTACAAAAACCGGTGGCGCAGCAACATAGTCGGTGGCCTGATCGTACTGGTGGTGTCAGGCCTGGGTATTTTCAAGCTGCTGCAGGCTTTTGGATTTGCAGGGTAGCCTGACCGAGGGACAAGCTACACCATATCGCGCCCCCAGCGAAGGCGCCCCGCCGGGGTGATTATTGCCATGCAAACTCTCTCTGTCTTATTCCGCTCCGTGTACGTTGCCATCGCGTCCCTGCCAGTGCGGCTCACGCAATACGCGCCGTAATATCTTCCCTACCGGGGTCTTGGGCAGCTCATCCATTATGTGTATCACTTTGGGTACCTTGAAGTGGGCCAGGCTGGATTTGGCAAAGACTATGAGTTCCTCGCCGGTTACCTGCTGCCCCTCTCGTAATACCACGGCGGCGTGAACGGCTTCGCCCCACTGCGGATCCGGCACGGAAAATGCGCCGCACTCCGCTACCGCCTCGTGCGCCATCAGCGCGTTCTCCACCTCTGCGGGATATATGTTAAAGCCCCCACTAATAATCATATCTTCCTTGCGATCGGCGAGATAGAAGTAACCGTCCGCCTCCATGCGACCCAGGTCCCCGGTGCGCAGCCAGCCCTGGCACAGGCGCTGCTCGTCGAGCTCGGGGCGCTGCCAGAATCCGGGGGTGGACCAGGGTGCCCAAATCCAGATTTCGCCGATGTCGCCGGTATCGCATTCGCTGCCATCGTCGTTGCAGATGCGCAGCTGTGCGTTGGCGCAGGCGCGCCCGATGGAACTCAGTTGCGGACCGCCCTCCCTGAGGGCCAGTGCATGTTCAGCGGGACCCATAAACGTATTGAGACCATAGGCCTCCGTCTGGCCGTAGCCTGTGTACAACACGGGCCCCAGCCGTTCAATAGCGCGTTCCACCAGTGATGGCGCCGCCGGGGAAGCGGCGTACACCACGGCGCGCAGGCTGCTGAGGTCCACATCCTGTGCAGCGGGATGATCCAGTAACATGCGCAGCACTGTTGGCACAATGAGCATCATGGATATCCGGTGCTCCGCGATGGCCGCCAATACCGCCGCGGGAGCCGCTTCCGGCAAAATCACCAGTCTGGCGCCGGCGACCCATGCGCTGTCCATCGCCCGTCCGCAAAAGTGGCTGAGCGCCAGTTGGCCGAGCAGCCGATCCCGAGGCTGCAGGTCGAAGCTTGTGGCCCAGAAGTTCATCGCTGCAGTGACGCTGGCATAGCTGTGGGTGACCCCCTTGGGACGCCCTGTAGTGCCAGAGGTATACAGTATATGGGCAAGTGCAGAGGGTGGGCGGTCAACTGCTATCGGCACATCTCCCTTCCCCTCATCGGCGCGCGCCGAGAGGTCTACGACCCCATTGAACTCTCCAAAGGCGAGTATGATGTCATCCTCGGCTTTAACAGCACGTGCACGATCCAGCCCGGCGCTGTTGAGGGCGATGACAAAGCGGGCCCCCGAGTCCCCCATGATGAACGCGTGTTCGGGCCCGGTAAGTGCGCCGAGCATGGGGACCAACGTGCCGCCCGCGCGGGCGATGCCGACTACCGACTCCACGTACTCGATGCAATTGTGCTGAATCACCGCCACCCGGTCTCCGGGTGCCAGCCCCTGATCCAGCAGGATGCGGGCGATCGCTGTGGCCCGTGCGTCCAGTTCCCCATAGGTTCGCTGTCTCGACCCTTCAGTCAGTGCCACCCGCTCGGGCCAGTGGCGAGCCGCGCGTGTCGGATAATAGGAGTAAGGGTGAATCATGATGAACTGTCGTTTTTATCCAGGTGGCGTTCATCGGGGCCGGTGTAATGCGCGCCCAGCTCGTCGGGGATAATGCGCAGGGGCACACCTTCACGTATTTCCTCGGTGATATGCGCCAGTAACGCCATGCCATAACTCAGCGCGCCCAGCCCGCCTATAATCAGTGGATCGAATTTCAGGTCTGCCAACACCGCACCCATCGCGCCGGCCAGGTTGATGGGGATATGGCGTCCCTTTCGCTGTGCCAGTTCGCTTTCCAGGGCGTCCAGCAATTTACCGTGTTCACGCCAGCCGTCGAGTTCCAGTGCGAGTCGCCGTACGGTCACCGCCCGCGGCTCGGCCTTCTTATGCAGAGGATGACCCAGGCCCGGCACCCATCCGCGCCGCTCGCCCCACAGGTCAAACACGCGCTCACAAGTCACATCCTGTGCCATTTCCCAGGATAAGGCCTCGATCAACATCTCAGCCGGTTCCTGTGGCGAGCCGGTCACTGAGCCACTGGCGAGCATGCCACTGGCCAATGCGGGCACGGGGGAGTCGGGAAACGCCGAGGCGGTAAAGCGCGCCGCACCCACTGCTGAACTGATGAATTGCTGATCCATGCCGCAGCGCAGCACCAGGTCAAACAGCGCCTTTTCACGGGCATCGGGCAATTCGCCTATGAGTAGCAAGAATGCCGATTCGATGTAGGAAAGGTTCTCTATAAGCTCTTCCACCGGGTAACCGCGCACCCGTATTTTACCGCCCTGGGCCCTGCTGATTTTCGTGCTCCAGTAGTCGCTCCAGTCGCCCGATGCGACGTACTGACCTATGTGGCGTCGTCGTTTTGACCGCTGTGGTGAGTCGCTGGTGTCAGCCATGATGAATTTCCTCTGATGCGTGACCGATAGGTGCAAAGCGTGGCAGAACGAACTCTCCCTCGCATTCGAATTGAACCCGCACTGCCATGCCGATCGCAACATCCTCGGGCGCACAGCCGACAACATTGGAGATCAGTCGCGGACCCTCCACCAGCGCAATCAGCGCGACGACATAGGGGATTTTCAGGGCGGGGTGATAACTGTGACGATACACGGTGAATGTGAAGACTTCGCCATCGCCGGACACTGCCTTCACGCCAATGTCTGTGGACCAGCAACCGGGGCACACCGGGCCTCCAGGCAGAAATGGCTGCCCGCAATTGCGGCAGGCCGGTACTTCCAGCACCCGGCGCTGGCAGGCATCCCAGAATGGCTGGGTGTAGCGGTTGGGTTCAGGGAGTGGAAATGCGTTTTCTCTTGAATCAGACATTAGTGCTCCAACCACCTGATAAGTCAGGATCAGCAAGCCCACAAGCCGTTGGATGCAAGGCGCCGGTTCGAAGGCATAGTGGGCCTATGTCGAGAACCGGCAACGCAGCAGATGACGGCTTGTGGGCTTGCCCTTCGGGTGCCAACCAGGCGGTCCAGTGCAGCGTTGCAGCCGTTTGACATAGACCCACTATGCCTGCACGACTGCGTCTTGCACTGAACCGCCTGGTTGGCACTGATCCTAACTTATCAGGTGGTTGGAGCACTAGCACCCCAGGATTAATGTTGTATGTGTGTTCATGCCAAGACCGTGGCCGCTCACAAGGGCGACCTCGGCATTCGCGACCTGCCGTTTACCTGCCTCGCCGCGCAACTGTCGCACCGCCTCGATGATATGCAACATACCGCCGCCGTAGCCTTCAGCCAATAGTCCGCCACTGGTGTTTACCGGCAGGTCTCCTCCCGGACCGATGCGGCCGCCCTCCACAAAGGCGCCAGCTTCGCCTTTGGCACAGAATCCGTAATCTTCAAGCTGCATCAGGACGACGATGGTAAAACAATCGTAGAGCAATGCCAGGTCGATATCGGCTGTGGTGACACCAGCTCGTTCTAAGGTAGCTGGCCCGCAGCGTGCCGCGGGCAGGGCGTCAAAATGCTCCACAGATGAGAAGGTAGACAGGCTGTGTGCCTGGCCGTGGCCGAGTATGCGCGTTGGCGCGTGACGCAGGTCTGCCGCTCGATCTTTTGCCACCACCAGAACCGCCGCCGCGCCATCTGACACCAGGCAGCAGTCCGCTCGGCGAATGGGTTCAGCGATAAAGGCGGACTCCAGATACTGCTCCATGCTCAGTGATTTGGGTCGTTGCGCATGGTCTGTTCTCGCTGCGTGGGCGCGTGCTGCCATCGCCACTTCGGCAAAATGTTCTTCCCTGGTGCCCCATTGGTGCATGTGGCGGCGTGCCGCCAGAGCGTGTAACCCCGCTGCGCCAAACAGGCCGAATGTGGCCTCTTCGCCGCGGCCATAGTCAAAGGAGCCGGGCGTGGAGAGGGCGCTGTCACCGAACACACACAAACAGGCCGAACACAGGCCGGCTTCAATCGCCATAACTGCACGTTGCACGATGCCGATACTTGCAGCACCGCCAAGAATCTCGGAACCCGTGTAGTTCGGATCCATACCCAGAGCCTGGCCGAGGGCTAGAAAATGTGGCGTGATGCCCTTGATAATGCCCTGGGCGGGCCCCGGGTCGGTGAGTAGGCCATCAATATCACCTGGCTTGAGCCCGGCGTCGTCTACCGCGCGGATGGCGGCTTCGGCTTCCAGGTCGATAGCGGTTCGATCCGGTAGTCGACCGAACGCGGTATGGCCAATACCTCCTATGACTGCTTCACGCATCGATTCGATCTGCTCCCTGGTGCCCGCCAACTTAATAGAATGCCAAATTTATACTGAGTGTCACTTGACAATCAAGTGATAGTTACATAATTTACAGCCTAAGCCGTTAAATAGCACCGTTGGAGACCGCCAGATGCAAGTACCACAGACGGAGGAGCTTGAGATGTTGCGCCGGTCGGCAGTCGATTTCGTGGATCGCGAGATCAGGCCCAACGTGCGGCAGTGGGAGCATGATGGCGAAGTGCCGCGAACGCTTTTCAGCAAGCTGGCCGACCTTGGCTACCTGGGTGTGCGCTTGTCGCCGCAATATGGCGGCGGCGGACAGAACTTCTGGTATACCACGGTATTGCTGCAGGAAATGATGCGCTGTGGTTCCATCGGTGTGCCGGTTGCCGTCATGGCACATGCGGAATTCGCCACTATGTTGATAGAAAAAGGCGGCTCCGAGTTGCTGCAGGAGAAATATGTGCGTGCCGCTTGCGAGGGCCGCATGATCGGGGCGCTGGGTGTGTCCGAGCCGGACGCGGGTACTGATGTCGCAGCGCTGCGCACCACGGCAGTGCGCGATGGCGACGAATACATCATCAACGGTTCCAAGCTGTATATCACCAACGGCACTATCGCCGATTACATTACTACTGCTGTGCGCACCGGCGGGCCGGGTCATAGAGGTATCTCAGTCATTGTCATTCCGGCCGATAGCCCCGGGTTGGTTCGCAACCGTCTGCAAAAAATTGGCACCCACGCATCGGACACCGCAGAGCTGTTTTTCGATAACTGCCGCGTGCCCGTAGAGAACCTGGTCGGTGAGGAAAACGATGGTTTTCGCCTTGTTATGTCCGGCTTTGAGGGCGAGCGGCTGGTGTTGTCCGTCATCGCCTGCAGCCAGGCGCGCCTGATGTTCGAAGAGGCCCGAAAATGGGGGCACGATCGCAAGGTTTTCGGACAGTCCGTTCTCGGTTTTCAGGTGTGGCAGCATCGACTCGCCGATGTCTTGACTAAACTTGTGGCTGCGGAAACGCTGACCTATCGCGCCATCGAATGTTATGTCAACGGCGAGGAAGTTAACTCGCTGATTTCCATGGCCAAACTGTTCTCCACCGAGATGGCACTCGATACAGCGCGTGAATGTGCCCAGATACAGGGGGGGCTGAGTCATATGGAGGACTGCCTGATCGGGCGTCTTTACCGGGACTCGCTGGCCCTGACCATCGGTGCCGGTACCAGTGAAGCGATGCGCGGCATTATTTCCCGCACCAACGATCTGGTGGCGGGACCCGCATGAGTGTCCGTACGGATACTCGCGGGCAGGTACTGATTGTCACCCTGGACCGCCCGGAAGCGCGCAATGCCCTCAGTACTGAGATGCGCGAAACCCTGATTGATGTATGGCAGGCGTTTCGCGAGAACAACGACTTGCGTGTCGCTATTCTCACCGGTGCCGGTGACAAGTCCTTCTGTGCGGGGGCTGACCTGAAGGAGGTCGGCGACTACTACCGTTCCATGACACCCATTGAACGCCGTGAAAACGGCGAGCAAAGCCCCGGCTTGGGCGCCATTACCCGCAATTTCGATCCCCGCAAACCGATTATCGCGGCGATCAATGGCCCCTGCCTCGCAGGTGGGCTGGAACTGGCGCTGGCCTGTGATATCCGTATTGCCGCAAAGCACGCGGTGTTCGGTTTACCGGAAGTGCGCCGGGGCATTCTGCCCGGTGCCGGTGGCACGCAAAGACTGCCGCGCGCAATACCGCAGGGCGTAGCCCTGGAAATGATTCTGACCGGGGCACCCATTGATGCCGAGGCGGCTTTGCGCTGGGGGCTGGTCAGCCGGGTGGTAGCCCCTGAAAACCTCCTGGATGAGGCATTGGCCATTGCCGAACTGATTGCGGCTAACGGCCCCCTGGCGGTTCGCGCAGCCCGCGATGCGGTCTATCAGGGATTGGCGCTACCGATGGAGCAGGCTCTCAGGCTGGAGCAGTTTCACGCTGAGCCGCTGCGCCAGAGTGAGGATGCCAAGGAGGGCGTGCAGGCTTTCGTCGAGAAGCGAGCCGCAAAATTTATTGGCAAGTAATTGACACTTAAAGAGGTAATACACTATGGGCCGAGAACGCATAGCGATTGACGCATGGGCCACACACATTACACCGGAGGGCGCCAAGCGCTGGCCGCCGGAATTCCTGCATATCTTCAACAAATACCAGTCGTCCCCGGTGATGACCGAGGGCCAGTCGATAGAGTCGCTGCTGGAGGAAATGGACGAGGCCGGCGTCGACCGTCTCATCCTGTCTGCCTTTCATTACATGGGCGACTGGGTTCTCACCAACGAGGAGGTCGCCGTATATGTTAAGCAGTATCCCGACCGCTTCGTCGGTGCAGGTGCCATTAACGTTATGCAAAAACCGATGGAAGTGGCCGCCGAGGTTGAGTACCTGGCCAAAGAACTCAATATGTGTTGTGTCCGCCTCGAGCCGTACATGTGCGGTGACGGGATGACCGGCCTGCCGCCGAATGACAAAAAATTCTGGCCGGTATACATTAAGTGCTCGGAGCTGGGTATCGCCGTTGCCCTGCAGGTTGGACATACCGGGCCGCTGTTACCCTCCGAATGTGGGCGACCCATTTATCTTGATGAGGTAGCCCTGGCCTTCCCGGACCTGGTCATCCTGGGCTGCCATGTCGGCCAGCCCTGGCACGAAGAGATGATGATTCTCGCCTGGAAACACCCGAATGTGTACCTCGAAACCTCGGCCCGCGGACCGCGCCAGTGGCCGGAATCCCTGGTGAAATTCGCCAAGGGTTGGGGCCAGGACAAATTGATATGGGCCACCGACTATCCCCTGCTGGGATTCGATCGCACCTTGACGGAGCTGGAAGACCTGGGTGTGTCGGACGAGATATACAGGAAGCTGGTGCGTGACAACGTAGCCCGGGCACTGAAGCTGGATGTTTAGGGATGTCCATCCAGATTTCGATTACGTACTGAGACCGAGGAAATCATGACTGATAAATTGCAAGTGGAACAAGCGGATGGTGTGCTGACTCTGACACTCAACCGTCCCAACCGCCTGAATGCGATCGATATGGAAATGTTGGATGCCCTCACCGGCGCACTGGAGGCAGCTGCAGGCGATACGGCGGTAGGTGCGGTGGTACTCGCTGGCGCGGGTCGTGCATTCTGTGCGGGTGCTGACATCGGCCAGATGGTCGAGCGCACCCCTGCGCAGTGGGAACAAATCGTCGATCACTATCTCGATCCGATTCGCGCCATTGCCAGAATTGAAAAGCCCGTAATCGCACGTTGCCACGGCGACGTGGTCGGTGGTGGCCTTGGCCTGGCTATGGCCTGCGATTTTCGTGTCGGCGCCGAAGGTTCGCGCTACTGCGCGCCTTTCGTCAAGCTGGGCCTGGCAGGCTGCGATATGTCGGCGGGATATTTCCTGCCACGTCTGATTGGTCTGGGCAGCGCTACCGACATGATGATGACCGCGCGCTTTGTCGATGCACAGGAGGCAAAAGAAATCCGCTTGATAAGCCGTTTGGTGCCCGAGGCCGAACTGGACGAAGCCGTTGGCAAACTGGCGCGGGGCTTTGCCTCGGGTCCGTCGGAGGCGCTTGCTTATACCAAGAACGCGATTCGCCGCTCGGTGGACTGCGACATGAACACCGAATTCGATTACGAGGTTTTCGCGCAGGTGCAGTGCCTGCAAAGTGAAGCCCACCGCGAACGGGTTGCAGCATTTTTGGCCAGGCAGGCAGCTAAATGATCAATCCTTTGCTGGACGCCGAGCAGGCGCAGTTTCTTGAGTCGGCGCGGCGCTTTGTCGATGCCGAGATCGTGCCAAACGCCACCGTCTGGGATTTGCAGGAATCCTACCCGCGCGAGTTATTTGGCAAATTCGCTGAACTGGGGTGGCTGGGAATTTCGGTACCGGAAGCCTACGGTGGCAATGGCGGGGGCTCGCTATTGTATGCCTTGCTCTGTGCCGAGTTGGCCAGGGGCTCGGCGGCCATCGCGCTGGGTTTCTATGTACATACCGCATTGGCCAGTTCTGCCCTGGTGCACCTGGGTGACGAGGCACAATGCCAACGCTGGCTACCGGATGCGGTGAACGGTAGCAAGGTGGGCTGTTGGGCCTATGCGGAGCCCAATGCCGGCGCCGATGTGTCTTCCGTTGCCACCAGGGCGACCCGGGACGGCAACGAGTACGTGCTGAATGGCACAAAGATGTACATCACCAATTCACCCTTCGCAGATTTTATGATAGTCGTTGCAGCCACGCAGCCCGAGCTTGGCATGAAAGGCCTGTCGGTGTTTGTGGTGGATGCCGGAACACCGGGAGTCACGGTTAACACACCGCTGAAAAAGCTTGGTATGGGCGCGTCGGAAATGGCCGAAATCGTTTTTAATGATTGTCGTGTACCGCAAGAGAATCGACTGGGTCCGGAGCAGGGCGGTTTCCTTCGCGCCCTCAAGGTCCTGACCCTTGGGCGCATCGCCAGCGCTGCTTTTGGTGTCGGTCTGGGGCGCGCCGCGTTGCAGGAGGCACAGAGCTATTGCAGTCAGCGCGTGCAGTTCGGGGGTCCCCCTGGTCAAGAAACAGTTTATCCGCTTTACCCTGGCCGATATGGCCACCCGGCTCGAAGCGGCCTGGCAACTCACTCTGCACGCCGCAGAGTTGGCAGATGCCGGCCATGCCCACGGCCAGCAGGCCTCAATGGCCAAATTATTTGCGACCGAGACCTGCACCTGGGCCTGTGAGCGAGCACTACACCTCTGTGGTGCGCAGGGTTATATGCGCGATAGTGCGGCGCAACGATTTTATCGGGACTGCAAGGTGCTGGAAATTGGTGAAGGCACCAGCGAAATACAGCGTGAAACTATTGCACGGCAGCTGGGAGTGTAAGAAATGGGTGTAGTGGAGCGAAGGGAACGGGAACGGCAGGCACGCAAGGGGGCGGTATTGGAGGCGGCGCGACAGCTGCTGCTTGAGAAAGGCTTCCGTGGCACCACAACCAGGGAGGTGGCAAAACGCTGTGAGTTGTCTGAGGCCACTTTGTTCTTCTACTTTAAAAACAAGGATGAGATTTTGGTCTCCCTGCTGTTCGAGAGCATCAACTTTTGGGCAGAGGGTCTGGATAAGCTGGAAAAGTCCAGGGTCAGTGCGGACAAGCTACTCGATAAAATCTGGCAATTTCATGAAGAGGTGAACAACAAACACCCTGAGTATTATGTGGTATCGGCCTATTTGGCTCAGCCTAATGCCCTGGTCGGTGTCTCAGACGAAATTAAAGAGCAGATCGTGCACCTGTCCGGCGAAAACTTTCAGCGCCTGGCCCATTTGTTGGAGCGGGCCACGGGCCACAGTGATGGGTATCACCTGGCCGATACCCTCTGGTCTATGTTCCTGGGTTTGATGATTCTGCGCGACTCTCGCATCAACCTCGGACATGAGGAAGTGCGCACCGCGAAGCGGAACCGGGCGGCCGTATTCGAAACACTCAAACGGGGGCTGCTGGCGCCCAACGGAGAAAAGTAATGATTGCAAACCAGATGCACGCCGCCCGTTTGCACAGGCCGGGAGAGCCACTGACAATTGAAACGATTCCGGTACCCACACCGAATCCCGATGAGGTATTGGTGCAGGTCGCGGCGTGTGGCCTGTGTGGTACTGACATCCACCTTGCTGTCGATGGCGATATTCCTGTATCGCGCAGTCCCATCACCCTGGGTCACGAAGCGGCGGGTACCGTCGCGGCTGTTGGCGAGGCGGTGACCGATTACAAGGTCGGTCACCGTGTGGCGCTATTTCCGTCGGCCACCTGTGGGCGTTGCCGCTTCTGCCTGGCGGGACGCGAATCATTGTGTGAAGTATCCCAGGTCTATGGTATGTCCCGCGACGGCTCTCTGGCTGAGTTTGTCGTGGCGCCGGCCTGGACTCTCGTTCCCATTCCCGCTGGCATCCCTTTCGACATAGCCGCCGTGGTGACCGATGGCGTCGCCACACCGTTCCACGCCCTGCGCTCACGCGGTGCCCTGCAAGCGGGGGAAACAGTTGCGGTGGTGGGCTGCGGCGGTTTGGGTACCCATGCGATCCTGCTGGCGCGGATGATGGGAGCGAGCTTTATTGTCGCCATAGACGTGCATGTTAAGGCCCGCGAACGGGCCCTGGAACTGGGCGCTGACCTGGCTATCGACCCGATGGTCGATGTAAAGCCTGGCAAGACAATACGTCAACACCTTGGTCGAGGCGTAGATCTCGCCCTGGAGTTTGTCGGCCGGGCGGAAACTGTAAGCACGGCACTTGGCACGCTGGATATCGGTGGCCGCTGCGTGGTGGTGGGTGTCGGTATGGAGAAGCCCGCGCTGCCACCGTTGATCAGTTTTGTGGGTCGCGAGCATTCCGTCATTGGCTCTTTTGGCATGGATAAACGCGATATTGCGGACCTGTTTTCACTGATAGACCGGGGTAGGCTGAACCTTGATCAATCCGTATCGGCGCGCTACTCACTCGCTGAGATCAATGATGCCCTGAGCCGACTCGCGAGCAAGGAGACGGGGCTGGTTCGACTGGTTGTAGAGCCGGGGCGCTAATTGTTGGAAAGCGGGCTGCCAGTTTCCTTGGCTGGCACGCTGAAATGATGCGACACACCGGATTTGCAGGATAGGGTGACAGCGCCCTACCAGTGCACCCCGCGCCACACCTGCGCGAACATCTTCTGTGCCAGGGCCAGCTTGGTGGAGGGAACGTCCTTTTTCTCCCGGGCGGCCTCTTCTTCCGACAAGCCTCGCGCTGCGGCGGAATCCGGGAACAGTGCGTAGGCCTGGCTGAGAAATGCCTCTGTTATGCTGGGCATGGTGGCCTGCGCCACGGCGCCGGTCACACCCAGGCCTGTAGTTACGCGTTTCGGCTTGCTGATAATCGCTTTTATCACCAGATCCCTGGCCTGCTCCGGTGAGAGTGTGGGGAATGCCTTGTACAGGCTGGTGGGCGCGATCATCGGCGTGCGCACCAGTGGCATGTGTATGGTGGTGAAATCGACATTGTCCTTGGCGTACTCCGGCGCGGCGCAGAGGCTGAATGCATCCAGCGCGGCTTTGGATGCCACGTAAGCGGAAAAGCGTGGCGGACTGGTGAGCACGCCGATGGAGGAAATATTGATGATCTGGCCGCTTTTATGCTCTTCCATACCTGGCAGGAACCCGAGGATCAGCCGCAGGGCGCCGAAGTAATTGAGCTGCATGGTGCGCTCGAAATCATGGTAGCGATCGTAGCTGTAGCGCACCGACCGGCGAATGGAACGACCGGCGTTGTTAATCAATATGTCCACCCGTCCGTGATCGGCGAGCACATCGGCTACCAGCTTGTCGCAGGAGTCCATGTCGGATACATCGCAGGAGTAGGCCTTGGCTATGCCATCCTTTTCGGCGATTTCCGCCAGGGTTTCATCGAGCTTTTCCACGGTCCGCGCCACGAGGATGACGGTGGCGTCGGCCCTGGCCAGGCGCAGGGCGCATTCCTTGCCAATGCCGGAGGTGGCGCCGGTGACCACGACTACTTTCCCCTTCACCTTGCGCCGCAGCACGGCCAGCGTCGGCCGCCCGATCATGCGGTTGAACATGCCGTCGATTTCGCCCACTATCGAGGTGGAATCCTTGCGCAGAAAGTGCAGCCAGTAATCCCAGAGCGCCGGTGCGTATGAGTCAAAAGGCGGGCAGCTGATGTCCTCTTCAGCCAACAGGCGCTGGGTTTTGCTGGAGTCGAAGTGGGTTGGGTAGTTGATATAACCGATTACCTGTGGAGGGATGCCCATGCGTGCAACCACCCGCTCCCCCAGTGCCTTCACCGGTGGCAGGCGCCCGATGCCCTTCCCCGCCAGTTTGGTGGCGGAGTCCAGCAGTGAGGAATCCATGGCCTTCAGTCGCGGCCCACCGGAGACCTTCATCAAGGTCTTCAGCAAATCTCCTACACGGATACCGTCCGGGTCGGTGATAAAGAAGCACTCCCCGTCGTGATCCGGCAGGTGCGCCAGGCAGTCTATGGCCGCCACCACGTAATCCACAGGCACAATGTTGAGCAGCCCGGCCTTGTTCATCAGTAAGGGAAAGCCCTCGGGAACCACCGAGCTGAGATTTTTCAGGGTCTCGAAGAAATAGTACGGGCCGTCCACTTTGTCCATTTCACCGGTAGTGGAATCGCCCACCACCATGCCCGGGCGGTAAATACGCCATTTCATGCGTTTTTCCTTGCGCACCAGCCCCTCGGAATCATGCTTGGTACGGAAGTAGGGGTGATCCAGCCCCTCGGCCTCCTCGAACATATCCTCGGTAAACGTGCCGTCATACAGTCCCGCGGCGGCAATGGAGCTTATCTGGTGAAAACAGCCCGCGCGCAGGGCCTTGGACAATGCGATGGCGTGCGCGGTACCTTCGATATTGCTTATCTGCTGGCTTTTCGCGTCGGCCTTCATGTCGTAAATGGCGGCCAGGTGGAAGAAGTGATCGATCTTGCCCGCATGCTGCTTTATCCAGGCGGGCTTCACCCCCAGTTTGGGTTTGCTGAGCTCCCCTTCCACGGCGATAACCTGATCACTGGTGGCGCCCCACAACTCGCGCAGGCCGTCGACCTTGGACAGGGAGCTGGGACGCACCAGCAGGTAAACCCTGCCGCCGCGATCCAGCAGCTTGGGAACCAGAAAACGACCAATAAATCCTGTACCGCCGGTGACGAAGTAGTTCATGCTGGTGTCCTTCCCTTGAGTTGACCATCAATGGGCGCCAGAGCCGGTGCATGGGTCCGCGCGCGGCTGCTCAGGGTACATCGGGTGGTGACTGTCATCAACTACCATATGTATTCTGGTTGGCAGGACAATTGAGGTCCAGTAAGCCGGCGTGGTAATTTACATTCCAGCTCGCGACCGATAGAGTTGGTCAACCGGCAGCCCGATGGCTGTATTAACCCTGGACCCCTATGATCTACAGGATCAACAATCTGTGTGTCTCGATGCTGCTGCTCGTTCCATTGTGGCTGGGCGCGTGTAGCACTGCTGTGCCTATTGAGAAGATTGAGGATCCGCGCATGGGGCAGCTGGTAGCCGGGATGGATAAGTGTCTGGTGAATCAGGCCTTGACCAATGAGCAATTGCAGCGCCAAACACAACAGCTGGAACAGCAAAAGCAGCAACTTGAAATGTTGACCGAGGGGCTGGCAACGATGAAGGCCGAGCCTCTCGATGAAGAAGCCGCGATAATACCCCCCGCTGAGGCCTGTGCCGGCCCGCCGGAATCATCGTCCAAGCAGCTTGTGGGGGAGTTGGAGCAGGTTTGGCTGCAGAACCTACAACTGGCCCTTCCCGCAAGGATTGATACCGGTGCCGAAACGGCCTCCCTGGATGCGCGCAACATCGAGCTGTTTGAGCGGGATGGCAGGCGTTGGGTGCGGTTTGAGATACTACATCCGGACACCGGCGAGCCCCTGCTTATAGAGCGCAAGCTCAAACGAATGGTGGCTATTATCCAGTCCAATACGGCTGAGGCTGAGCGCCGGCCTGTCATCAAGCTGGGCGTGACCATCGGTTCTATCAGCCAAACCGCAGAATTTACCCTGAGTAATCGCAGCCATCTGGATTACCAGCTCCTGATAGGTCGTAACATTCTCCAGGATGTTATGGTGGTGGATGTCAGCAAGAAAAACATTGCCCCTTATGTTACACCCCAAAGCTCGGTTGGTAGCGGTGAGAGTGCACCGTGAGTAGGAGGCTGACATTCCACGCGGTACTGGTATTACTCGCTTTAAGCGGGATTTTGCTTGCTATGCTACGGCACATGGAAACCGGCATTCCGTTTATTCCAGGGCAGGAAAAATCCATTTGGCTGGTAGAGGCCAGGATCGATTTTATGGCGAAGGGCGGCCCGGTCGACGCCAGCCTCAGCCTGCCTGATAAACAGCTGCCGGGATTTGAGCTCTATGAAGAGCAGTCAGCGTCCCCCGGTTATGGATTTTCAATCGTTACGGAAAATGGCGACAGACGCGCCGAGTGGACCAAACGAGAGGCCGAGGGAGAGCAATCGCTTTATTACAGCGCCCAGTTTGTCGCATCTGATAGGGAGGATCCCGCCACTGCCGATCCGGTGGGCGAGGACCATCCCATCTACTGGGATGACGCGCAGGAGCTGGCTGCAGGGCAAGTGCTCAACCGTGCACAGGAGACATCCAGTTCCCCACAGAGCCTGACCCGGGAATTGATAAAATTGCTGAATAGCCCATCATCCGACCAGAACACGGCCTTGCTGCGCTCGGATCAAATGAGTGAGGCGCAGCTGCTGATGCGGTTATTGGATCGTGTGGGTATAGCCACACGGTCTGTGATGGGGCTTTATCTGGAAGATGCCCGACGCCGGCAGGTGTTGACGCCCATGGTGGAGATACACACGGGGGAGCGCTGGTTGTTGTTTAATCCGGAAACCGGCGAGACCGGTGTTCCGGAAAATCTTCTGTTGTGGCATCGCGGTGGGGTTTCGGTGCTGGATGTCACAGGAGGGCGGGGGTCGCACGTCAGTTTTTCCATGATCCGCCAGACGGTTTCCTCACGACAACTGGCTCTGGCCACGAGCAGCGAAAGTGTTCTTTCCAGGCTCGGCGTGCACCGCCTGCCAATAGAAGAGCAGAGTATGTTCAAGTTACTACTGTTACTTCCTCTGGGTGCTGCGGTCGTCGTATTCATGCGGGTGATCATCGGTTTGCAAACCGCCGGGACTTTTATGCCGATACTGATATCACTGGCGTTTCTGCAAACCTCGCTATTGCCGGGGCTGATCAGTTTTATATCGATGATCGGCATAGGCCTGGTATTGCGCAGTTATCTTTCGCGTCTCAATCTGTTGTTGGTGGCCAGGATCGCCACTCTTATCGTATTGGTTATATTCATTATTGCGGCACTCAGTATCATCGGTTACCAGATGGGTTATAGCACGGGTATGACCATCACTTTTTTCCCCATTATCATTATCGCCTGGACCATCGAACGCATGTCTATTTTGTGGGAGGAGGAGGGGCCTCACGAAGTCCTGATACAAGGTGGCGGCAGTCTGGTCGTTGCAGTCGTGGCCTACCTGCTGATGCAGTCGCCGCTACTCAAGCATCTCAGCTTTAATTTTCCGGAATTGAACCTGGTGTTGTTGGCCGTGATACTGGCGATGGGGCAATACACCGGGTACAAACTGTCCGAACTGCGGCGCTTTCGGGCGATGGACGACCTCTGATGGGGATAGCCTGGATGAAACCGGCGCGCTTGCGACAACTGGGTATGCTGGGAATGAATTGTCGCAACGTCGAATTCATCAGCCGTTACAATGATCGCAGGCTTTATCCCCTGGTCGACAATAAGCTCAAAACCAAATTGCTGGCGCAGGAGTGGGACGTGCCCACGCCCGGGTTACAGTTCGTGGTGCGGGAACAGCACGAGATCAGCCATATCGAGCGGCAGCTGGTAGACCGGGAAACTTTTGTGCTCAAGCCGGCCAAGGGTTCAGGTGGCAAAGGTATTCTGGTGGTGGTTGGGCGCCGGGGCGATCGCTTCATCAAGAGCTCCGGTGTAGAGATAGATATCGCCGATATCCGACGCGATATGAGTAATATTCTTGCCGGCCTCTACTCTCTTGGGGGTACACCCGATGTGGTGATCATCGAAGACCTCATTGCCTTCGATGAGTGCTTTGCCGGCTATTCTTATGAAGGCGTTCCCGATATTCGTATCATTGTTTTTTGCGGTTATCCGGTGATGGCCATGTTGCGCCTGGCGACGCACGCCTCAGACGGCAAAGCGAATTTGCATCAGGGTGCCGTGGGCCTGGGGCTGGCCATGGACAGCGGTTGTTGCCTGAATGCAGTACAGTTCAGTCAACGGATCAAAACACACCCGGATACCGGGCGGTCGCTCAACGATATCCACATAGCCGGGTGGCGGGATATTTTGATACTCGCGGCGCAGTGCTACGATATGACGGGGCTGGGTTATATTGGAACCGACGTTGTTTTGGATCAACACCTTGGACCTCAGTTGCTGGAACTCAATGCGCGTCCCGGTCTCTCGATCCAGATAGCGAATGGCCGCGGTTTGCTACCCCGACTGCGCCATATAGAGAGTTTGCAGGAGAGACGGCAAGTATCTGCAGAGCAAAGGGCGGACTATGCTATGCGAATATTCGCCGAGCCGGGTACTGCCGCATAGGGACGGGCCTTATAGTAGATATGCGCAAATCAAAGAGCGTCAAGCTTATTGCCCGGGAAACTGAGGCGGCAACCTTTTCCCTGGACTGGGAAAGCGGCGCCATCGATGATTGCAATGATGCGGCCGCAACCTTATTGGGAGTGGCGCGGTCTGCGCTGTGCGGTGAGCCGTGGTCCGCGGCGATCTGTTGTGAGGGAAACGCCGGTTCGGCCCTGATGCTCGCCATGAAGGCGCGAGTAGGAAGTGCCCTGCCGCCGTTCCTCATTCGCAGGGCCGATGGCGGGCAAATCGCGGTGGCCGGTATGCTCGTTCCCCAGGGCGGTGCGGCAGCGGCCAATCTCTTTCTGTGGCCGCTACTTGATGAGGATGAATTAGACATTTCAGGGTCCTTCGGAGCCTCTGATATTGTCGCTGTGCTTGGTGTCGACCAGCTAAGCTATGATCAACACTGGGGGTTTGCAGAAACCGCTCAGCTGATGACAGGAATTCGCACCGGTACACTGGATATCATTCGGACCCGGGATGCTGTAGCACTTCCTACCGGATCTTCGATCATCATACTGTTGCGGGATGTCGATCTCGAGGGCGCACTGGATATCAGTCGCGCACTGCTGTCACATTTACGCAGGTTACACATGAATCCCGCGCAGCCCGCTGCACGAATATGCGTGGGGCTGGCGCAGATGACAACAGGCAGTGCACCCCTGTCGACATTATTGGCGGCGAATAACGCGCTGCTACAAGCGCAATGCAGTGGTGGGAAGCAGCGTATCAGGGCAGCTGCTGATGACGACGGGAAATTGTCTACGGGTCGGGCTCTCAATCACAACGGTGTATTTTGTGACAACCTCGCCACTGCCCTGACTGGGCTGCAGGAGTCGGGTGAGGTGACTGCGATTTCCTCTGTATCACCGGAACCGTTGGTGTCGCCAATAGAAAAGGGTATAGAGGGCTATGTCGGCGACAATATGGAGGGCGCCGTCGACCAGGCAATTTTCTTGTCAAGGCTGGATATTCCCGTGGCCATTATCGGGCCTGTGGGTACTGGCAAGATGTACATTGCGAAAGTAATTCACGATGAATCGGGCGGCGCGCCTGAAATGCTGGTCGCTGTTGACTGCCGGGATTTTCGTAGTCGCAGTGAGGCAAATGCCCGCATTGCAAAAGAGCTCAGCGGTGGGGAGGGCAAGACCCTGGTTTTCAAGTCACCGCACCTCATGAACTCGGAGTCGCAGCTCAAACTGGCCCGCCAGATCACTTCCCGTACCCTGGCCGATGTCAGCCCGCCGCAGTATCTTCCCCGGGTCAAACTTGTGGCGCTATTTCCTGACAGCCTGGAGAAATTGATACGCAAGGGGAGTTTAACCGCGCCGCTGGCCAGTGCCTTCGCCGGTTATCCTATACACGTGCCCCCCATCAAGGATCGCAAGCAGGCGGTATTGCGCTGGGCACACAAAGTACTGGATCAGGAAGGCACTCTTCGAGGGCGTGACATGAAAGGGTTCACACCCGATGCGGAACAGGCGATGCTGCTCTACGATTGGCCGGGCAATATCAGTGAAATGCGCGAGTGCATTGTCAGTGCACTGGAAAAAACGGAAAAGGACTGGCTCACCCCGGTAGATCTGGGGTTGTTCAAGGGGATAACGCCGGATGGGGCACCCTATCTGCCGGAACCCAAGCCATTTCTTGCCATGGTGGAGACAAATGCCGCTGACGATGGTGCCTATACTCCCTCTGCGCTGGAGACACTTGATGTCGCCCTGGGAGAAGCGGTGCACAACTTGCTCACCGCCAGGTCGATCAGGCCGCTGGGTACCTGGGCTGATGATGAGGTGGTATTGGCTGCGCAGGATAGATATCGGGAGGACATTCCCCGGGTCGCGGAATTTTTGCACACCAAGCCAAGAAATGTCAGTCGTTGGTTGCCAAAAATACGGTCGCGAGACGAGGAGCGCAACGGCAGCTCTCTGTGGCAGAAGCCCGCCGGCTGCTCAGGGAGTGGGTGCGGGAGTCCCCCCGGTTGCAGGAGTCGCCGCTACAGCTTGTGCAAGACCTGCTAATCGCTCACGTGATTAAACAGTGCGGTGCGATAAGCGCCGCCAATCGCGCACGTATTATCGGCGTGTCTATGCCAACCTACCTGAAACGTTTGCGGGACAGCGAGAACAGTTAATATGCACCACCGGCAGAACGACAGCGATAGAGATGGGAGCAGTGGTCATGGTGGATCGACGAATGGATGATCAACGAAAAAAAAAGCAGGATGGGCTATCACTGTACAAGGCCAAATCGGTGGCAGAGTATGCCGGGGAATATCAGCGCCTGATGGATGTCGAGTTGCCGGTCAGTCTCGGGATTTTCCGCCCGCCTGAACATGCTTTGGGACCTGGCCGGCGCTGCCCCCCCGCAGATAGAAGGCCGCGTGATCAGTATATTGGGAATCAATAAAGCCTGGCGGGAGTCGGACGTGCGGAAATGGCTGCAAAAAGACCTGTTACCGCCACGTATTGATCTCCACAATATCGTCAAATTTCTGGTTGCCCAGCTGGATGAGGGGCAGGACAGCCGTCGCTGGGAGGCTTTCCTGGTCTATGGCTCGCCTATTGTGTCGTCGCCGGTAAATCACAGCATGTATCGGGAAGACCAGACCCGCAGGGAGATCGCCTCGACCATATTTGCGCAAATTACTGACGAGTATGGTATTTCCCCCTCCTCTTATGAGGCAGATAAAGTGTTCCAGCGATGCCTGACACTGATGCATAAATTCAAGATATATGAATTGCGTGACTTCCAGTCCGGCCACCTTGAGCCTTTCAAGAGTTATATGTTTCCCCCGTGAATGAAGCAGCAGCAAGAATTAGGGCGGGTACACAGGTCTGGTGACCCCGTTGAACTGGCCAGGACCCTTGAACAGCGTTACCGATAGCTCGAAAATAGTCCAATATCAGAGAGTCAAGCGATGGCAACTGGTTTCGCCAGGATTAACAAGCTCTGTAGTGTAATCTGATATTCTTTAATAAAAACAATAAGATATATACATTTCTCCTGGGCTTTCACTAATGGCCAGGAACTCAAAATGTTGAGTTTCTGGTGAAATCTCCAGTTTTAGCTTGATGGTCCTACCCTCCATGTAAATACTGTGATGGCAAATCAGTGTGTGCGCCAAGTTACAAAACCGGAAAAAATGAGGGCGAAAATGACGAACCTAAATGAAGAGATGGATATTAACGGTGTGAAAATTGCGGTAGTGGACGATGCCAAAACCATACGAATGATGATGTCGCATACCCTGCGTAATATGGGTTGTGAAGTGGAGTGCGCAGAAGACGGTTATAAGGCCCTCGGCATGTTGCGTCGCTTTAAACCCGATCTGATTTTCCTGGACATCACCATGCCTGAATTGGACGGTTACCAGACCTGTACTTTAATTCGAAATTCGGAAGACACTCGCAACACGCCTGTGGTGATGCTCTCGTCTTCCGATGGCATATTTGATATAGCCAAGGGGAGGGCGCGGGGCGCCACCGCCCACGTTACAAAAATCCCGCCCGAAAGTGTGCTGCGTGAGTTGATTTACAACCATACGCGGCGGCAGGCGGCTGCATAGTCATGGGGATGTTAGCCCTGCAATCGCTGGAGCTGCTGGAACGTATCAATGCATATGATGGTGTGACGCCGCCAGCCATTGAGACTGAACAGATGCGCTGGGTGGGAACCTCGCTCAGTATTGCCGGGAGTGACGCTGCTGGTAGGAGAGGGTGATATAGAAGAGATCATCGAAACACCCGCCGTAACGATTATTCCCGGCACCAAACCCTGGGTAATGGGGGTGGCGGCATTTAAAGGTGGTTTACTGCCAATCCTCAGTGGAGATGTGTTGTTTCGCAAGCGGCCTTACCTGGGCAGGGTGCGGGATTACTGCATGGTGGTGCGCCGCCCTGGTATGTACTTTGGAATTACCCTTAGCGATATTCAAGGGGACTTGAAGTTCGATATAGGCCAGCGTGATATGAATCACCCGGTTGATCCGGACTTTGCCAAATTTTCGCTGGGAGGCTTCAATCACGAGCGCCGATTCCTGGCAGTTCTGGATATAGACAAACTGGTTGCAGATGATGACCTGTCAAATGCATCTGCCTCAGGCAATTCAATGATGAAGGGAAAGAGCGATGAGTAAAACAATGAAAAGTGGTGCATCCGGCTTCTGGGTGATCGCAATGACCATTGGCATTCTGGGTTGTCTTGGCGGTGTTGCGTACACCTTCTTTAAACTTACGCCGCCAGGACAATATAGCCATGCAACGTTGATGGTCTTGTTTGGTGTGACCGCTGCCCTGGTGGTGGCCCTGCCGGTAATCATGTCCCGTAGCCAGCGCCATCGGGTGCTTTATACAGAGCAGGGTGTAGCGGAAATTAATAGCGCCCTGGTGCAAATTGCCGAGGGTGACCTGACCGTGCGTGTACCGGACGAAAATACAGTAACACGTGATATTGCCCGCGAAATTAATGCGTCCACCAGGCGCCAGCGAGAACTGATACGCAATATTCGAGCACCGTTCGAAGTTTCTGTGGAAGGAATCACCAAAATCGGTGTCTCTGCGGAGGGGCAGGCGGACAAAGGAAGAGAATTGACACGATCTGTCGTTGAATCCACCACTGCAGCGACAGAAATGGTGCGTACCAGTGAAGAAATCAAGACCTCGACTGCCGAGGCGGCCAGGGCCTCGGAGCGCAACAGACAGCGCGTCGCGCAGGGCTATGAGCTTACCAAGGATATGTCTAAAGCGTCCGCTAACGTACGTGAGTCGGTGCAGGAGACCTCAAAATCCGCCAAGCGACAGGGTGAATTGATTCAGTCGGTAACTGCGGCGGCCGAATATATCCAGGCATTGAATACCAAGATCTCGGTTGTAGCGATTAACACCCGTATCGAGGCGGAGAAGGCTGGTGAGCATGGTCGTCCTTTCCTCGGTATTGCCGAGGCGATTGGTGACCTCATGCGTGAGGCGGAAGTGGAGGGGCGCAAGATTATTACCGAAGTGCGGATGCTGCAAAACCTGTCTGCCGACAACCTTTCCAGCATGGAAAATACAGTTGGAACTGTGGTAACCATTCTGGAGTACATCGACAAGCTTGATACCTCCCTGGAGGAGATCAATGCGGGTTCCTCGGCGATCACCTCGATCATTACATCCGTCGATGATGCCGCAGGGCAGTCGGCAAATACCGCACGGCATATGAACAGCTCCATGGATGAAATTCGTGAGCGGAACCTTGATATCAGTGAATACAGCGAATCAACCCAGATGGGTGTGGGCAGCCTGAAAACCTCAATGCGCGATGTGGCCAAAAACCTCCGTCAGTTCAAGATTGAAAAAGCACGTGGCGAAGAGCGGAGCACCTCCTCAGTCGAGGATTTGAAGCATATCCAGAATGCATCGCAGATCTACCGCGAGGAAGAGATGACAGCCCTGGAGTCCGCTGAAGAAATCCGGGCCTCTGTATGAGCGCATTAGCGGTAAGCCGTTCACCAGCAATTCGGAGCGATCAGTTGGGAATGCTGATGCAGCGGCTGCGCGCTCACGCGGGTATCAAGATCGATACCCCGCAGGGGGTGATAGCTAACTGCATACAGGAGCGGATGACCCGCCTGGGTGTCAGTGAAATGGAGGACTATCTTGCCGCGTTCGATGACAGTATCAATGCCCGGGCGGAGTGGCTTGCATTGACTGATCTTCTCACTGTAAAAGAGACTCGATTCTTTCGCCAGCCAGCGGCCTACGAATGTATGGCTGACTACATAAATACCCTTATTAACTGTGGCCCCACACCCAGCGAAATGTCCTTCTGGAGTGCGGGTTGCTCCAACGGCCACGAGCTGTATTCGATGGCGATGGTGATGGAGCGCGCGCTAGCCGGGCACCAACCCTGGTTGCAGTGGCACGGTATAGGTACAGATATCAGCTTTCACGCAATTAACCAGGCGCAGCAGGCGACTTATCCACATAAGGCAGTAGGTGCGATCCCGCAGGTCTACCGCGATCTCTATATGGAAAGGGACGGATTTGAAGGCTGGAAAGTAATCGAGAACATCAGGGCCAGGACACATTTTTTTCACAGCAATCTTTTGCACGTTAACAGCGCTCCATTCGCTGATTTTAACGTCATTTTTTGCCAGAACGTACTGATCTACTTTGAGCGCGAAAAGCAGCGTTGGATTATCGACCAACTGGTTGATCGCCTGCGTAACGGGGGCCTGCTGATTCTGGGCGCCGGAGAGGACGTACGTTGGTTGAATCAGAGCATGCGCCGCGTGCAATGGCCTGGCGTATGTGCATACAAGAAAACTGGAGGTTGAACTAATGGCTAGCAAACCGGATATTGTTTCCCTCAAATGGGTGATTGGATTGATGAACAAGCAGGCCGAGAATGCTGAGGCGGCCCTGCTTGAATATGGTAATGACCCGGAGCAGAAACAGCCCCTGTTGCAATGCATGTGGGCGGTTCACCAGATCACCTCTACGCTGCGCGCGCTGGGGATGAAAAAAATAGAAATGCTGACCCTGGAAATGGAGCGCAGTCTCAATTTCCTGTACAAGGATAAGGTTGTCAGCGAGCGGCGTAAGTTGACAATGGGCGGACTGATGCAGGCCCTGAAGGTAATACCGGCATATTTGGCGCATACCCAAAATGCTCGAATGGATACCGGGCGTGGCCTGGAGCAATATGTGAATGACTTGCGCCGCTGGGTTGGAGAGCGGCCCCGTCCGCAGGCATTTTTCTTCCACATGGACATCGAAGGCGGCGTCGGTATCACACCGAACGCAGCGCCTGCGTCGGATGAGGAAATAAAAAGCCGCGCCAATGTCATGCTGGCCCTTTACCTGGAAATGGCAAAGCAGGCGTTGAGACGACGCAATGTCAACGAGAGCATGAAGACCGTAGCGCGCATATCCAGAAAGATGCAGGTGCTTTTTGTCGGCTCTGAGCCCGAGAGGTTCTGGTTTACCATGATCGGGCTTTGTGAAGGTATAGCCGGCGGCCTTATAGTGCCGGATGAGTGCATAGCCCAGATTTTCAAGGCCGGTGCATTTACCATCAAATATGCCCGGGAGAACGGTGCCCTGGTCGATGAGTCCGTAGACTACGATAGCTATCTTTTGCAGATGCTTTACTACGTTGCATCCTGTAAGTCCAGGCCGGTGCATATATCCGGGGTGCGTGAAGTATTTAGTATAGATGACGACACCGTCGACGTGGCGGGTCGCGGCCTGATACATATCGATGCCCTTGTTACCGCCATCAACGTGCACTGGAGCAGCTCAATAGTGTAGTGGGTTATCTAAACACTAACGATTTGGCGGCAATTGCAGCGACAGATCCGCAAGACGAAGACAACACTGCGCTGGACGCGATTGAGGCCGCGCAGTGTCGCCTGGTAGCTGCGGGGCAGCTTACTCACGCGGATTCGCTAAAGGGTGTTCAGCTACGACTAAACCAGCTTAGCAGCGGTGGTTACAAGGACCAGCCGCAGAAAGCCGAGAAGGTAATAGGCGAAATTATTGATGGCATTGTAGATGTCAAGCTGGATCTGGAGCACAAGCTCGAACATGGTCTGTGTAGTTCCTTCTCCAGCAGGGAATTCGAATTGCGTGAGAGTGTCGCAACCGCCACGTTTACCCAGATGAGCCTGGTTGAAAACTATTTACACCAGATCCTGCGTCGCAAGGCGTTGAAGAGTGCGCTGGACAAGAAACCGTTGGGGCCTGAAAGCATTCTGCGTTTGACGCTCGCGCTGCAGCGTCATCTTAACAAGTCAGACAAAGGGCACGAAGAGCTGCGCCAGGCAGTGAAGGATGCAGACAACGGTGACCCGGATCTGGATTTACTCTACCGCCTCGCCAACGATTACCTGGATCAGCTGAAGGATATACCTGACCGCAAGGCCATAAGTTTGTCGTTGCAACTGCTGACTGAAATTGCCGGTGCGCTGACCTTTGCCGGGATGGCCAGAGAGGGGCTGGTAATTGAGCAGTGTCACAAATGGCTCACTGCCGCCAGTAAAGCCGGAAGTGTGCACGAGGACGATGCCTTCCGCTGTTTCGCCGATGCTTTCGCCCAGATTGAGATGCATTTACAGCGGTCGGTCGCCGACCCACTGGATGATACCTCGCACATTCTCGCCTTTGCTGAACAGCGGGCGGCGGAATTGGACAAGTGGATTCTCGAGTTGTCTTCGGGGGCGGACGTTACGATTGTTGCGGACGTCTCACCCCCTTCAGATACCCCGGCCCTGCAGGAAAAGACCTATGTGCAGGACTCGGATATTCCCGCGGAATTTCGCGAAGTGTTTATCGAGGAGTCCGAGGAGATCGTTGCCGAGCTGACTACATTGGCAGCGACCTGGGCACAGAACACCGGCGCCAATGATGTGTTGCGGGATATCCGCAGGCACTTCCATACTTTCAAAGGCAATGGCCGAGCGGTGGGGGCAAATATTCTTGGTGAGTTGGGTTGGGCGGCTCAGGACATGCTGGACCGGGTGTTGGATGGCGACCGGCACGCAAATGACAGGGTGCGACAACTGGTAGATGAGGTGGTCGGCGCTCTTCCGGCTCTGGTACTGTCCTACAGAAACGCCGAGGGGCCGGATGTCGAGCTTATTCGCAAATTAACCAATGATTGTTTTCGCATGGCCAGGTCTGGCGGAAAGGATCTCGCAGAGGATATGCCACACACGGAGGAGCTCATAAGTTCCAGCGTCGGTATGGCGGGCAGGACTGCGGTCTCTGAGAGTCTCACTCACTGATGAGCTGGCGCTGGGCGCCAAACCGGATACGGGAGAATAATCGTGCACACTGACAATGAACGCTGTGAATCGGGAATCGAAGGAGTCGTAGACTCCGGCGACGATGTGAAAGAGAAGAGCCTGCGCTGGCTCCTGGACATGGACCTCTCAGAGGCCGAAGAGAAGCTTTTTACTGTTACGGGTAATGACTATTGTGATGAGGGCTTATCGGCCTACGAGGCTGAAGTGGCCGCCCGACCCCTGGTCAGAGGCAATGCTCACAGTGATGAATTGTCCACTTATGTCAACGAAGAAATAGTGATGTCCTCAGATAGTGAGAGGAGCGATATCTACGCGGATATTCCCGATGACTCGGCTGCAGATGCGGAAGTTGACTTGTCTGGAGCCGCCATGGCTGTCGATTATTCCCACAGGGAGTCTGCTGATGGCACGGTGTCTACAGCGGTCGTTACGGATGGTTCGGATATTCTCGGTTTAGCCGAAGAAGATGATATGGGAGAGGCCTTCCTGTCGATTAAGCGGGTCAAGGCACCGGTTGAAGAATCCCCTGCCGCGCAACCACCTGTTATTTCCGCCTCCCCTGCCGTTGAAGAGCCTGTCACAAGCTGCGGTGATGAAACTCCCGGGGAGAGTGATGGCGAGAATGGTCATGCGAATATTGATGAGAATGTCGGCGAGCAAAGCGGTGAGAACGGCCACGATAATTTGCCTGGTGAATTGGAATCTCCGCATTCCATCAATCTTAGTGAGGCGCCAGTACCCTGTCTTGTGGCTCAGCCGGGTACTTATTCCGTAGCGAATGAAGACCCCGAGCAGGACGATGCTGCCCACAGCAACGACGCTGCGCCGGGTAATGTTCTCGACTATGTGGCGAGCATGGCGCCACCCGCCGATGATGATGAATTTGATAAATACCTGCTGGGTGGTGAACATCTGCTCAATAGTGATTCAGATCCGGACGAACTCGCAGTGGCGCGTACCGAGGGTATTGTCTCGGTTGACCCATCAATGGGAATCGACATCGATTACCACGAAGACTTCCGCACCATGGAAGGATTCGACCGCAGCTCCGTTACGGCAATCACCTCAGTCATTTCCCTGGTTATGGAAGAAATTACCGCTCAGGTGCGCGAGCGTATCGAAGCGCTTGGCTATGCGGCCGACTCTATCGAAGTTGATGTGATGCTGGGTAATGAGCCTGATGCCATCAAGCGTTGCTACGCTGAGGGTTTTGAGCCTGTCACTGCGATATGCGCGGAACTGCCGCAGGCAATGCAGAGTCTGGCCAAGCCTGAGCAGAGTGCGATTTATGTGCGGCTGTTTCACGGTCAAACCAACGAGAACTGGAATGATCTTTTCAGCGCCGACTTTACCGCCGAGGATCACAAGGCTGAACTTCAGTCCGGGCTTACGCTTGAGCCAGTCACTGCTGTTGAACCAGCGCGAGTACAGCCGGCCGCTGAAGCCTGGATTTCGGAGGCCGACTTTGCAGACGATCTTGTAGGGGCTGACTTTACCGAGGGTTTAGATACAGGAGCGGCATTGCAGGGTGAAACGGATATCGATGCCCTGTTCGACGACTTGCATGGGGCAGAGCTTGATAGTGATGCTGAGTGTGTTCTCGATGCCGCGGCAGATAGCGCTGTAATAGACGACACGATGGAGAGTGCCGGTTTTGGCGAGGATATTTTTGCGGAGGACATTTTTGGTGAGTTGCCCGCTGCCAGTGACTCTACTGCCAGCGACATTGATGCCGCGTTTTCCGGCATTGATCAGCCACGGGGTGACGCTGATGAAATATGCGGTGTGGACGTCGATGAGTTCGCCGGCAGTGAGCAGCTTGATCAGCCGGATTCTGCAGACAGCCGCGATGATGTTCTGGGTGTTTCAAGTCCTGACCGAAATGGGTCAGGTGCGGCCTGGTTTATTCCCGAGGGAATTACATTCAGCTACACCAGCCAAAGTGGCGCGGAGATATTTTCCGATTTCCTGGATGCCTTCATTGAGGAGGGTTCCTCCGAGGTGGAGAAGCTCGAAGATGCCTTCGGCGTTTGGGAAAGGGACGCCGCTGTAGATTCAGCATTCGCAACAGTGGCGCGTACTTTACACACCCTCAAGGGGATTGCAAAAGGGGTGGGCCTGCAACGTTACGGCACACTGGTTCACAATTTCGAAACTCTGCTGGAGGCCATGTCGCGTCCGGAAGCCGGTGCGGAGCAAGACTACTTCCGCATGATCAATGTCTGGCTGGATGCGGTAGTCCGTGGCATCGAGTTTGTGCAGGAGCATCGAGCAGATATTGCGAGTGAGTTCCCCGTGCAGGGCGGTGGGCCTGTTGTTGATGACGAGCCGTTGGCGGCCCGGAGTGAGTCGACTGAAAGTATTGAGGTACCTGTAGCGGAATTGCCCACTCCTCACGCCGGGAAAAATAAAGCTGCTGTGGCGCGCCAGAAAAAGCGGGATAAACAGTTGGCGGACGAGGGGGCGAAATCTCTGGCGGCACAGCAATCTGTTCGTATTACCTCGGAAAAACTTGATCATCTGTTGAACCTGACCAGCCAGGCCCAGCAGCTCGGGGTGCGTTCTGCCCAGAGCACTTCGCGCAACAAGCGCGCCTCGGCGGAACTACAGGCTCGCTTGGCTTCGGTAAGGTCCCACATCGCCACGATTGCGGATCGGGCTCTATTGAATGTGAATGCGAGAAGTGGCCGCTCCGCACCTGATCTTGATGCGTTGGAAATGGATCAGTATTCAGAGTTGCAGGAAGCGGCCAATATATTGCGCGAGGGCGTGGAAGATTTGGCGGATCTGGTCGATGTCACCAGTCGCCAGAACGCACTTGTTGAGGCGCTTTTAAAGCAGCAGTCATCAGTGATTTCCAGTATTACATCCTCTATTCAGGCCGCGCGGGTGGTGCCGATGTCACGCTTGATGCCGGGCCTGCGCCGTATCGTTAGAACCGTGAGTACGGACCTGGATAAGGCAGTCTCCTTCAAGGTGCTCAATGAGGCCGGTGCGCTGGACCGGGATCACTACGCGCGCTGCCAGATTATTCTGGAGCACATGGTGCGCAACGCATTGGATCATGGTATCGAGTCTCCTGAAGAGCGTCTGGCGGCGGGCAAGCCAACTGCCGGGCGCATCACAATCGATGTTCGCAAGTCAGGCGGCGATTACATTATCAAACTCGCAGACGATGGCCGGGGTATAGATCCCGATGTGATTCGTGAATCCGCTTTTAACAAAGGCCTGGATGTCGACGTCGATGCCCTCAGTGATGAAGAAGCTACCAGGTTAATATTCCACAAGGGCTTTTCCACGGCCAACACCCTGAGCGAAATTTCAGGTCGTGGCGTGGGTATGGATATTGTGATGACTGAGCTGCAACAGCTTGGCGGAGATATACAAATCCAGTCAGCGGTAGGCCTTGGCACTTCTTTCGAGCTTCGAATTCCTTCCAACGTCAGTGTCAATGGTGCGCTTTTTGTCAAAGCGGGTGAAAGCGCCTATGCAATCCCGTTGAACGGGCTAATCGCGGTGGAGCATGTCGCTGTCGATGATTTTTATTCAGCGATAGAGCGGGGCAAGACCTTATCACTGTTTGACATAGAGTGTGAGCCCGCCTATCTGGCCACCCTGTGCCAGGGTGTTGGGCTGCCGGATCGCAGTGTATGGGGAACAACAGTTCCCGTGATTATTGCCGGGTTCGGAGCAGCGCCACATGGCCATCGCCATCGATAATGTGGAGGAGGCGCTGGAGCTGGTTGTTCGGTCCCTGGGTGCGCAATTTTCCTCGGTCCCCGGTGTTGCCGGCGCGGCCACTACGGCCGATGGTGAGGCGATTGTGGCATTGGATCTCAACCTGCTGGTGGCCAGCGTTGTCTCCGGGGATCTGGCGCCCGTAGCGGTGAGTAAAGACACGGATACGACATTGCTCGCGCTGGTTGTGGATGATTCCAGAACCCAGAGGATGGTGGCGACCAGTCAACTGGATACCGTCGGCGTGGAAACCATTACTGCGGAGAACGGTATGGTGGCGATCGACCTGTTAAACGCAACCCACCGACTGCCGGATATCGTTTTACTGGATGTCGAAATGCCGGTCAAAGACGGCATTGAAACACTGCGTGAAATTCGCAAGTCACAACGCTATGGGCACCTGCCTGTCATCATGGTGACCTCGCGTACGGGTGCGAAACATCGCGCCCTGGCCAGGGAGGCAGGATGTAACGGTTATATGGGAAAACCGTTCAACTTTCCCGGTTTGATTGAGCAAATTAGTACGCTTACCGGCTATGACCTGCAGTTACCTTAAGGAGCAATAATGACTGATGACGCGTCGCGCTGGTGTGTGCTTATACCCTGTTCGAAAACTGAATCCTGGGCAGTCCCGCAAAACTGCCTCGCTGAGATAGTCACGGTGCATGACACTGCCCGGCAGCCGCCGGAAGAGCTGAGCTGGCGTGGTATGTCTGTTCCGATCCTGGATTTTGGCTGCGATGATGACTCCCATTGGCGGGAGAAGCATGGTGGTACGGGCTTGATCGCCATTTTCCTGGGACTTGAAGGGGAGGGCTGTGATTACTGGGGTATCGCTGTTCGTGGTGAGGGGCTGGCGGTAAAGCGGGTTTCTGCGCAGCAGGTAGAAGATGCGCCTGAGGCAGTGCAGCAACATGCCACCGCGGCTTTCAAGTTGCAAGGGGAGATTTATCAGGTACCTGATTTGGCTCTTTTGCAGGAAAAAATCGCAACTAGCCTGGCAGTGGCATGATAACGATTGGAGGTTGTAACGTTGCATCTTGATAAGATAATAGAGCGCATTGACCGGGCCTTTGGCGAGGCCCCGGCTTTCCCGGATCACCCTGTGGCGGGGCAGGATATTGAAGCTCTGGGGCGCGTGTTCGGGGACGATGGCTTTCAGGGTTACCTGCAGGACCAGGTCAATCGCCAGATTATCAGGGACTATTTGACCAACGCGGTGTTGCTCGGCTTTCTCTGTGAGGAGGGTCTGGCGGCACTGATGGAGAAGGTTGCCTCCAGCGAGGGGCGAGCGGCCATGTCCTTGCATATGTTGATGAGTTCGGTAGAGAGTGCCAGCGAACTCCTGTCCAATGGGGGGGCACAATTGCTCCAGCCCCTGGTGCCAGTGCCCGGCTCAACTCCCCATATGAAGTTGGTACCCAGCTAGCCCGCTACAGGACGGCGCTGTGTTATATGGAAAATAATGGCATAAAACGTCAGAAATACATCTATATTTGCTAATAAAAATAAAATAATGGCACAATATCAGCCTATTATTCAATTTACATAAAATAATGGCACAATCTGCATTGCCACCTCTCCCGGTCCGGCTTATAACTTAACTGTCGCTGCAGTTATGTGGTGACCTGGGGGGGGCAGTCTGGCAGCTCGTATGACCGCACCCTACCCAGTGTACCAATAAAGAATAACACCGGCGGGGAGCCAGTTATGTTGACAATAACACCTACAGCAGTTCTAGATCGCAGTCCCACAGATGGCCCGGAGGTTTTCGCTGTTATAGAGGGTAAAAAAGTATTTCTTCCCTCGGACGCGAAATACGTCATGCAAGACCGGCGCGGTCTCTGGTATTACAGCAGTCGCAAACCGCGGCCGAAAGAGGGTGACTGGACTCCGAACAAGACGAGTATTGCCTGTCGCACAGAACGCGGTTATGTTCGTGCGTTGAAAACAGATACGGTTTTGCGCTGGCTGGATACCTGCCAGAGAACAGTCCGCATTATCCCCGGAGAAGCTGGCGCTCGCCGTCCTGCCGATGATTGATCTGCAAGGCCGCTGCGCGCGGTAGGCCTTTTTTGAGCTGTGACCGAATATTGAAGGCAGCCGCTGTGCCGCCTTTAAGCCCTGGCCCGACCGGGCAGCAGCTTGCGCGGGGAGTCGATCGCGATTTGCCTGAGAATCCTTTTCTGGTAACCGGAGATTTGTCTGGCACTCTCCAGGGCGGGGAACTGCAACAGTACCAGCGTAATATCCTGGATCAGCGCCCTGCGGGGCATGCCCCGGTAGATACCCAGGTATGAGCCGATCATTGCTGTCAGTGAGCGGGTCAGGTGTAGGTAATCACCGCGTAAAACAATACCCTGCCGGCTGATAGCTGTCGCCAGGTTGATCGCCAGCTCCGCACGTTTGATCAGTCCCTCCTGGCCCTCTTTGTAAAGCGTCAGGAGAAAGTCGTAACCAAGTGGTTTGATGTCGGCGTCTGCCAGGGCCTGCTCTACCGCTCGCTTTAGCTCATTGCGTGAGGCGGCTATTTTTTCGGGATCCGAGCCAAGTTGGATCATGGCGTCGACAATAGCTTGTGCATCGGCACTCAGGACGGCCTGTAAATACTTGAGTGCCGGCTTCCAGATAGTACTTATATCTACCGTATTGCCCCAGTCGATAAAGTACAGCCGCTCACGCTCTGCTATCAGTATGTTGCCCGGGTGCAGGTCGCCGTGGAATTCGCGGTATACAAGCAGGTGAGAGATCACTGTGTGCAAAAAATTTCGACCGATTTTGCGTCGTGCGCGCTTGTCCTTGCGCCCACCCGGATAGGGAAAGGCCGTGTTGAGGCTGGCCGACGAATCCACGAACTCCATTTCGATGATGCGCCGTGTACGCTGGTAAACCGAGGGTACATGCCAGCCGTTGGAAAAACTGGCCCGCCGGGCAAAGCGCGACTGGTTTTCCGCCTCAGCTTCGAAGTCCAGCTCCTGGCGAAAGCCTTCCACAAAGACATCGACCTGATCCAGCCAGGAGGAGAAAAACGGCGATACCTTGGAGTGTGGCGCCCAGTACTGACTACTGAGAATCGCCAGCTTGATAACGGTTTTTCCGATCAGGAACTCCCGCTCCAGGTTGTGCCTGCCTACTTTTACCACTACCGGCGTTAACAACGGCAGTCCCTTTTTGTTGACCAGGGGCTTCTGCGCCAGATAAACCGAGGCGATAGAGCCTGACTTCAACGGTTTGGAGGAATCAAAACCGTAATAGCGCGCAGTGGGTAGCTCGCCATAACACTCCATAAAGGCCTGTTCTACTTCGGCCGGCGTCATGGGCTCGACGTCTTCCTGGAAGACGGCGAGGGCTTCGGCCATCTCCTCCGGCAGGAAGTCCGAGCTGGCCGCTGCTACCTGCGCCATTTTGATGAAGAAGGGGCCAAACTCCCTTACCATCTGCGCCATGATTTCGGCCTGTCCCTTGAAATCTTCGGGGTCTGTAGCGAAAAAGACCCTGATATGGCGCAGGGCGCCGATCTGCCGGCGAAAAATCACCAGGTCCTGGCGTATTGTCTGGGTGTTTTGCAGGATTTCCCGCATGCTCTGGTCGTTGACCTTGCGCAAATCCTTGAGCTGGTTGATCACCTGGGTTATCAATGGCTCGTAAGCGGTGAGGAAAATGCGCAGTACATCCAGGCTGACTTCCCCCAGCCCTTTCACCTCCGGGTCGCTCATCAGTTCGTTAAAGAACTTCCAGAATTCGTCGGTGATTTCCGCGGGTATGGCGACAACACTGCGGGCGGTTACCTGATCGACCAGGAACCTGATCAGGTTTTCTGTGCTCTCTTCATTCGGGAGGATGTTGTTTTTGCGCATGCGGGTGGTCAGGTTGCGCAACTGCATGGTCACCGGGTGTTCCTGCAAAGCCAGGAATATTTCGTCCAGCGCCAGGCTGAGTTCCTGCTCTGTGATCTCCGCCCTGCGATTAATAAGCTCAATCAGCGGCAGCAGGGAGCGGTAGATTTTTGCCACGCCCACGGTGAATTGCCCGGTGGAGCGTGCCAGCCTGTAGGTGCGGTCCTTCAGTGCCGGAAGGAGTTCTTCCAGGTTAAGGTATTCGTCAAATGGGGCGGGTGCCTCCTGCTTTGACAAAAAATGACTCCTTGCCGATCTTGTGGGGGGGTCGGCGATGATGTTTAAAATCGGAGAAAGACTGCTTTGCGGGTTTGTAGGAAGTTATCCCCGGTGGGCAGATTCGGGTGTATTCTCCCCCATTTGAGGTCCGCCGACAAGGATGTTTTTCAGGCCACTTTGACCACCAGTTTGCCAATATGCCGCCCTGAGAACAGCCGCGGCAGTGCCTCCTGGGCATTCTCCAGCCCATCCACCCGGGTGTTTCGGTACTGCAGGGAGCCCTGCAGGCACCATCGCTCCATTTCGGGCAGTATTTCCGCCAATTGATCCAGGTAATCAAGAATGAGAAAACCCTCCATACGCAGGCGTTTGCTGGCGAGCATAAACGTATTTTTTACGCCGTAGAGTTTATCCTTGTCGCCAAAACTCTGGTACTGCGAGACGCTGCCGGAAATCACCAGGCGACCTCCAATGGCCATGTTTTCCAGTGCCGCATCAAGCATGGGTCCGCCAACATTGTCAAAAAATACATCAATTCCCGCCGGGTAAGCCTCAGCCATGGCCTGGGATAAATCCCCGGTCGCTTTGTAGTCGATATAGCCGTCCAGTTGCAGTTCGTTAACAAGCAAATCGCATTTCTCCCTGCCGCCGGCGATGCCGATTACCGTGGCCCCCGCGGCTTTGGCAATCTGGCATGCCAGTAGCCCGGTGGAACCGGCAGCACCGGAAACCAACACCTTGTCCCCGGGCCGGACTTTCCCGATAAACTTCACGCCCACGTAGGCTGTCCATCCGGTCAGGCCCAGGGCCGAGACATAGGCGTCCAGGGGAATGTCCGGGTGTGGCTGGAATCTAACCGCTCCGGCAGCGGGGGTCAGGTCATCGCCGTTTACTACCGCATACTCCTGCCACCCTAGCATGGCGAACAGGTGATCTCCTGGTGAGAAGCTGTCATGGCGGGATTGTTCAACTCTGCCGATGACCAGTCCACGCATGACATCGCCTATTTGCAGCTGTGGCAGATAGTCCTCTTCCTCGCTCAGCCATAGTCGGTTGGAGGGGTCCAGGGTAAGCAGCAGGGTTTTTATCAAGACCTCGCCTTCAGCCAGTTCGGGGACTGCTTGCTCCACCCATTCAAGTTCGCTGCCCTTGAGCTCACCTGTGGCATAGTGGTTGATGATCCACGCGTGTTGAGTGTTGGTCACTGCTGTTACCTGCTGGGCTAAGCCCCTTGCCGGGGAGGAATGGGTAAGAATTGGTAAGCTGGCATGATATTCACGGAAACCCCTCGCAACAAGCGAAAAATCCCGGCCTCAATTTCCTGCCGCCGCGACAAGTTTGTTAGAATGCAGGCTACCTGTATTGCTCCAGCCCATTCATGAACCAATCATCTGCAGAATCAGCTCCAACCCCGCCACAGGAAGTTGCCCGCCTGATGCGCCTGGCGACTTACGCGTCGATATCTGTCGCTGTCATCCTGATTATCGCCAAGACGATTGCCTGGGGTATGTCAGGCTCCGTCAGTTTGCTGGCTACCCTGATCGACTCGACACTGGATGCGCTGGCCTCGCTTATCAATCTCCTGGCTGTGCGCCACGCCCTCTCCCCGGCGGATAAGGAACATCGCTTCGGTCACGGCAAGGCGGAGGCTTTGGCGGGGTTGGGGCAGGCCGCATTTATAGCCGGTTCCGCGGGCTTCCTGCTGCTGGAAGCCGGGCGGCGTATTGCCCACCCGATCCCGCTTGAGTCCTACGGCACCGGTATGGTGGTTATGGTGTTTTCCATCCTTGCCACTCTGCTGCTACTGGGGTTTCAGCGGCATGTGATCCGCAAGACCGACTCCACTGCTATCAAGGCCGATGCCCTGCATTACCGCACGGACCTGATGGTCAATGGCAGTGTCATTGTCGCCCTCTGGTTGTCGGTGCAGGGTTGGGCTGGATTTGACGCACTGTTCGCCATTGGTATAGCGATATATATTCTTTACAGCGCCTGGGAGATCGTCAGTCAGGCTTTCGACCACCTGATGGACAGGGAGTTGCCGGATGCGGAGCGTGCCAGGATCAAGCGCATTGCCAAAGCCCATAAAGATGTTCACGGCATGCACGACCTGCGTTCCAGGCGCGCCGGTACGGCCACTTTTATCCAGCTGCACCTGGAACTGGATGACGATCTGACCCTGCTGCAGGCGCACAAAATCTCGGACGAGGTGGAATGGAGCCTACAGGCGTCCTACCCGGGGGCTGAGATTATCATCCATATCGACCCCATCTCGGTGGTGGCGGATGAACCAGTGCCGGATTTCCTGCTCGATGATCAATAATCCCGGAAGCAGCGGAACGTATCCACCGAAACCCTAACCAGGCGCCATTCACGCCACAGATTTCTCTTCAGCTTTTTGTTCGGGCACCAGGGCAAGCAGCGCCTTGAGTTCCTCCACGAAGCTGTCGTAGATCACCCATCCATCCGGCACGATTTTCGCATCGGCCAGAATGCACAAACAGGTTTTGCCACAATAGCTCCACATGGTCATGTTCAGGCAGGTCCCCTCAAAAACCTGGCCCGTGGAGAACCAACTGTCCAGTTTGTAGCGGTCGAGATAGATAGGCTCTTTCGGCCCGGGCACATTGGATAGGACGACATTGGCGAACAGACTGAATTTCCCCTGGTGCCTCTCGATGTACCAGCGCAGCGCCCGCATCAGCCAGGGCGGGCATATCTGTAAAATGGAACTGATGTCGGCGCCGGCCTCCACGCACTCCTTCATGTGCGCTTTCATCTCTGTGGCGGCCTGGTGGGCCGCCTGTACGCGCTCCAGGCGGTCTTCGATATTGGTTGGCAACCAGCAGTAATCCATGGTGGCAAAGTTGCCTATGCCGGGCATGTCGTCAGGCCGTTTCCCCGCAAAGGGCGTGCCCGAGATCAGCGGGTGCTGATCGGGGTCGTAGTCCCTGCTCTTGAAAAACTGCCGGATAGCGCCGGCGCAGCAGGCCAGGTACACATCATTGATGGAGACGCCCAGGCCCTTGGCGACTGTTTTGAAGTCGTCAAGTGGCATGCTGTCGCAGACGAACGTGCGCCCGGGGGACAGGTTCTGGTTGATCGGTGTCTGTTGCATCATTGCCGCGGAGGGGTGTGGGTTCTTGCCAAGGTCCCGGTAACGCTTGTCCATAGCTCTTTTCTTGCGCACCCCGGAGATGACCCGCGGCAGGTTTTTCATAATCACCGCTGGCGCGTCGCGCAGGCCCCACCACAAGCGTCTGCCCCAGGAGGGCCAGGGCCGCGGCTGCCAGGGTGGTACGTTGGCTGGCTGCCAGCCCGGTTCGCTGCGATACAGTTGTTGCAGGCCCCAGGCCGCCCCCACACCATCCATGTAGGCGTGATGTACCAGCATGACCACGGCGACCTTGCCGTCCTGCAGGCCCTCGACCACCCAGCATATCCACAGGGGCCGGCTGCGATCCAGCGTATAGGCATAGATCGAAGACATAAATTCACACAGGGCCTTGTGATCCCCCGGTGCCGGGCAGGCCACCCGGCGCACATGGTAATCCAGGTTGAAACCGGGGTCGTCCAGCCACATGGGGTGATTGAGTCCCAATGGAGCTGGGGCACATTTCCAGCGAAAGGAGGGGATCAGGTGGATTCGCCTGGAAAGATCGTCACGCCATTTGTCGAAACTCCACCCCTGCGGATCTGTGGAAGGATCCAGTATGGCCACCTTGAAGGTGTGCATGTAGGCCGTCGGCGTTTCCATGCTCAAAAACATGGCGTCGGTGCCACCCATTCTCATCATATTTCAGTTCCTCCCGACAGGTGTATAGGCTTAAGTATAGTAGGGATATCGCCAGCGGATTGCTACCAAGGGCAAAAGGGGTTCAAATAAAGTGGTTGGCCGCCATCGCGATCAATAATTGACCGCCATAATAGAACGCCAGACTGCTGCGGTTGTATTTCCAGGGGCGCCAGAAGCGGTTGGCGGCCAGCATCACATCGGAGATATAGAACAGTATGGCACCGCCAATAATCATCGCGGCCTGCAAATCACTGATTGCGCGGCTGCCCAGCAGGCTGGTGGCCTGAATCACCATCACCGATATCACCAGGAAGTACAGGATTATCGGGATGCGCATGCTGCCGAGGTTGGCGGCGATAAGCCGGTAGAAGCCCAGGCCTGCCGCCAGCAACACCAGCGTGGACAACAATACCCAGCCGGACGCGCGGCCCAGCATCGAGAAAGCAACGGTGTAGGCGATATGCCCCAGCAGGAAAAGGACCAGGCCCAGCATAAAGGGCTTGCGCCTGTCCTGGAACATCAGGGCCAGGTCTCCGCCAAAACACAGCGCCAGTCCGATCAGGATGCCGGTGCTGTAAGTCATGTTGCGGGTGGGGTCGCCCAGGGACAACAGGGCGACAGCGATCACCAGCAGTGTCGAGACCGGTTTCAGAACGTAGATCTGTGGCTTGATCCCGAGGATTTCAGCCCGGATCAATAGCCCGACAGTGACTGTCAGGGTCAGGGCCAGATAGTGCATCATGGTCTAAGCGGGCGCCGGTGAGCACTTCCCGCTTTGGCCGAGGCTCAAACCTCTGCCGCACCCGTTTGGGCGGCGACAAAGTGGCCTATCTTTTCCATATAGGCCTGCACCGTCTCGGGCGGCAGGTTCCACATGGGTGGGGCGGGGCAGAGATGATTTGAGACGCTCCACAGGGGCTCCAGTTTTTCTGCGACTTCATCCATTGATCCTGTGGCCACGAAGGCTTCGACCATTTCATCGGGAACATTGTGATTGAAGGTCGAGATATTCCTGTCTGCTTCGATGCCGGCCTGGCAGGCTCGCGCCTCAGCCCCGAAGCCGTTCATTTCCCAGAAGGATTCATATTGGGCTGAACTGGCATAATAGGCCACAGTGGAACGCGCATCCTCTATGGCTTGCGCTTTATTATCGTTGATCGCGACCCAGGGCCAAATACTGACGCAGACATCTTTGCGCTCGCGGCCCTGCTTCTGCAATTCGTCCACAAAGGCCGGTGCCATATGGTTGACGGTCCAGTCAATGGACCACATGGGGTGACCGATAACACCATCGGCGATCTCGGCGGCCAGGCGTACCAGCTTTTCCCTGAGTGCTGCTACCCAGATGGGGATTTTATCGCGGTAGGGCGGTGCAGTTTGCAGCATGGCTTCAAAGCCAGCCTTGAAGTAGGTCCCCTCATAGGGTTCCAGGCCCAGATGTGCTCCCGCCTCGATATGGCGGATAGCGGCGACTGTATCGCGCAGGTGCGTCAGGGGTTTGATCTCGGGTGTGCCGAACACGCCCGATGTCCAACTGGAAATACTGGTGCCAAGCCCCAGCACGGCCCGACCCTGGCTGATACGATCCAGATCCATGATGGCCATGGCGGTTTCCATGGGGCTGCGCGCGGCGGTAATGGCGATACCGGTGCCAAGTTTTAATTGGCTGGTGACGGTACTCGCCGCCGCCAGAGGCACGAAGGGGGGGCCGTAGACCTGGGTGGCAAAGACCCCCTCGAAGCCGAGGCTTTCATACTGTTGGGCCAGTTCGGTCAGTTCGGGCGCTGGCAACACCGGCAAGACAGCCCAGAATTCCCGTTTTTCGCCAATAGCGTTGGTTTTGGTCATGGTGATATCTCCTAGCCTGACTGCGATGAAGTAAGTTCAAGTCTCGACCATGGAGTGTCCTACGTCAAATAGCTAAAACTCGTACACCACCCGGGCAAAGACATTGGTGCCATAACCCGGCAAGCGCGTGCCTTTGGCTATATCCGGATTAGCCGCCCGGTTGTAGCCGCCCAGATGGTCCCGGTACTCGTTGTCAAACAGGTTGTCCACGCCCGCCGCCAGTTGCAGCTGCGCGGTGGCCTGCCAGCTGGCGTTCAGGTTGACGATGCCATAACCGGAGGTTTCCTGCTCGTTGTTGGTTGTGCTGACGTCGTTTTGCTTGGCATAGAGCACATTTTCAATACCGGTGCTCCAGTTGGCCGCCGCATAGTTGAGGCGGAAGGTGGCATTGGGGGGGGCGATGCGGTACAGGTCGTCGTCGCTGCTGTCATCGCGCTTGCCGCGCACATAGTTGAGCAGGCCGGATACCGACCAGTGTTCACCCAGTTGCCAGGCCCAGTCCATATCAAAGCCGTAGAGCTCGGCATCGACATTGTTGAATTGCAGGGGGTCGGGCATGTTGGTGCCGTTCATTGTGTTCATCATGCGCACAAACATGACCGCAGGCGCCACCTCGCTGGGAGTGCCCTGAATGTAGTCATCGACCTTGCTGTAGAAAATTCGCGGGGATACGGTCAGGCTGTTGTTGGCGTAGTCCAGGCCAAATTCGATTTGCCTGGAGACTTCCGCATCGAGGTTAATGTTCCCGGTATAGGTGTAACCATCGGCCAGACCACCGGTGGCTTCCAGTGGCAACCACAGGTAACGTTCCTGGTAGCTGGGGGAGCGGTGCTTCTGGGCGACGCCGGCATACCAGCTGCTGTTGTCGCCGGCCGTGTACCAGGCTTTGGCCACCAGGTCGACGTTGTTGTCTGTTTGATCCCGGTCTGCATTATTGAAGGCGTCACGCAGCATCGCCGCCGGCGGCCTCATCATGGCGGCGCTGGCGTCTACCTTGTCTGCATCCATGTTGACCTGGTTGTAGCGAAGACCAAACTCGCCGCGCCAGTGTTCACTGAAATCCTGTTGGCGTTCCAGGAAAGCGCCCAGGACTTCACGCTCGGCGGTATTAAAGTTTTGCACGAAAAACATCGGGTTGTTGGGGTTGTCGATATCCGAATCGTGCTCCGCGCCGAAACCGTCGATACCAAACAGCCAGGCGCCGCGTTTGCCATGTAAGGTGGTCTGCAGCTTAAAGCCCAGGCTGTCGCTGGATGCGGTGTTTCTGCGCCAGCGATCGGCCGAGGGTGCTTTGCGCAGCAGGTAATTGGTCATGCGGTGATCCAGGTCACTGCCATAGAGAGAGGCCTCTATATCCATCCCGGAACCGGATTCGAAGTTGTAGCTCAGGTTGTACAGGTCGCCCTCGATATATTCTATGTCCATGGGCAGCGCCGGTGTGCCACTGTCGCCCGTGTCGTTGTAGCCGTAATCCAGCTGAATCGTGTGGTTGCCTGTGCGGAAGCCGTAGCCCAGGTCATAGCGCTGGCGCTCGTACTCTGTGGGCGTTATATCGCCGTCGTGGAATTCGGCGTCGTCGCCGTTTTCGGTCATGGCGGCCACCTTGAACCGGTGTTGATTGTTACTGGCGTACAGGGCGGTATTGAGGTGGTAGCCATCGTTTACAGATTGAGTGCTGCCTATCATTCTTCCCGCCAGCTCGAAATCTTTACTGTTGGTGAAGCTGCCGTGATTTGACTTGGCGTCGATGGCGCCCCCGATGGATTCCTGGGCCACGCTGACCGGCACTATCCCGCGATAAATTTCCAGGGATTCCAGTTGGCCGCCCACGGCGTAGGAGATGGGTGGGTCCATCCAGTTGGGTCCGGAGGGGGCCAGCTGGCTGCCATCCAGGGAGGTGGCAATACGCGGCCCGAACATGCCCCGGTACTGGGGTATGCCAGTGAGCGGGCCATTGCTGTTGACGCTGGCGCCCGGCGCTTTCTTCAGCAACTGGGCCACGTCGGGGGAAATAACCAGTTCGCTGGTAACATCGAAGGTGCGTGTATCGTGGTGGGCGGTGACCAGCAACTCCTCGATATCGCCGGCGTGGAGGGGGAGGGTGGCCAGGGTAGCGGCGATGCCCAGGTACAGCTTGCTTCTCAGCATGGGTTTCTCCAGGAGTGTGGGGTGGAAATCAGGGCAGTATATAGATTGGGGATGGCTCCGACCTGCGGCATGTTGTCGCACCAGGGACGGCGCTGGTGTGGGTGGGGCGCGCCGGCGGTTTAACTATTCTGACTCGCACCGGCTTAAGTGTGCACGACCCTATCTAATATAATCCAACTGATTGAAATATAAGAATAAAGTGATTTACTACAGCTGGTTTTAGTTAATAGTTCACACTGGGCTCGCAGCCGGATACCGTATATTGGGAGGCAGGGAGTTTTCCTGTGTTACCCGCAGTTAATTACTACAAAAAAATGGAGCAAAACCATGTCAAAAAATTTCACCCGCAAAAACCTGCCCCTGGCCGTACTACTGGCATCCAGCCTGGCCGCCGGTAATGCCGTGGCTCAGCTGGAGGAGGTCATAGTGACCGCCCAGAAGCGTACGGAATCGCTGCAGGATATTCCCATTGCCATCAGCGCTTACGATGCGCAGGCGATTGAGTCCATGGGATTGCTCAACGCCAAAGACATAGGGACAGGCCTCTCCCCAGCCTGCAAATGCCGGCTTATCCGTTTTCCACCACTAACCTGGCCTTGTTTATTCGCGGTATCGGCAACGCGGACTCCATCGTAATTACCAAGGACCCTACCGTGGGCCTGTACTATGACGGGGTCTATGCTGCGCGTTCCACCGGGCTGCTGGCGGACCTGTCGGACCTGGAGCGGGTGGAGATCCTGCGCGGGCCCCAGGGTACACTGTACGGTCGCAACACCACGGCGGGGGCGGTCAATTTCATCAATGCCAAGCCCACTGGGGAACTGGGTTTCAAGCAAGTCATGAGCGCCGGAAATTACGGTAGCTGGCGGTCCGTCAGTCACCTCAACTTGCCGGAAGCGGCGGGTTTCAAGGCTAAGGTGACCGCATCGTTTTCCGACCGCGACGGCTGGGTGGAAAACGAGGGGCCCAACCAGGTTCCGGGGCTGAATTACAGCGATTACTACAAGAAGGAAACGGAGGGCTACCGTGTAGCGGCATTGCGCTACGACGGTATCGACAAGCTGCTGGTGGATTACAGCTTTCGACTACTCCGATGTGACCTCCAGCCCGGGCTACTTCCAGTACGGTGGCCCCACCGGTGATTTGAGTGTGGGCTTCGTTCCCATTACCGACAGTTTTACCAGCCGCATGAAGAATACCCGTACGCCCACGGGTGGCGGCAAGTTCGCCTATTACCTGCCGGATTCCAAAACCAAGGTGAAAGGGCATAACCTCACCATCAGCTACGACTTCGGTGAGAGTATGACGCTCAAGTCGATTACCGGTTATCGAGAGATTGACGATGACGTATCACAGAATTTCTCCCAGTCGTTTGGCGGCGCGGGATCGCTGGAGACCCATACCAAAACGGACCAGGATCAGTTCACGCAGGAATTGCAATTGATCGGCAGCGCTGACCGGCTCAATTATGTCGCCGGCCTCTACTACTTCAATGAAAACGGCGACCAGAAAGAGAGGCAATACCTGGATCGGGCCAAGGTTGATCAGGATGGCGAGCTAGCCTTCGACTTTGTTACCGGGATGCCCTGCAGCGATGGGAGCAACTCGGACCCGATCTGTACAGACTTCTTCAATGCCACCTTACCGTATTACCTCGGTGAATATAAAGTCAGTACGGACGTGGAGTCCTGGGCGGGGTTCGGCCAGGTAACCTGGACCCCGAATATGCTCAATGATCGACTGGACCTGACCGGTGGCCTGCGTTACACCGACGATGACCGCGATGCGAAACGTACCAACGATGGCTGGGTCTTCAACTCCTTCGCTCCCGGTAAAACCGACTCCCAGAAGGACAAGGTCGATTACACGGCGATCGCCGATTACAACTGGTCCGATGATATATCCACCTACTTCAAGTTTTCCACGGGATTCCGCTCCGGCGGCTCCAGCCGTAACGGCCTGGATTTCAACAAGCCCTTCGATAACGAAGACCTGTATTCCTACGAGTTGGGCTGGAAATCGGAGATGCTGAATCAGCGTTTGCGCCTCAACGGCGCGATTTTCTATATGAATGTCGACGATATCATTCTCGACTATCTTCCTGACCCTGTGTTCAGCCCGCAGTTTGTCGAGTCATTCAACTCGGGTGACGCGGATATCTATGGTGTGGAGATCGATTTGCAGGCGGCCATTACCGACAACTTCATCGTTGGTTTCAATTACGCCTACCTCGACTACGACATGAATGATGTCAAATTCCCCGATGGTTCCGACAGGACCGATACAACGGAGTTGGTGTGGGCCCCGGAAAATGCCTACGCCATTACCGCCGACTACGACCTGCCGCTCTCTTTCGGCGAAATCCGCTTCCACCTGGGCTACTCCTGGCAGGATGACCAGTATGCCCTGGCCAACACCGAGTTTGGTGAAGTGCAGGTGGATGACTTCGGCCTGTTGAATGGCCGCATCAGCATGGCCGATGTGGAACTGTTCGGCGGCAACTGGCAGTTCGCGGTATGGGGCAAGAACCTGACCGACGAGGACTCCGCCAACTATCTTATCGGCTCCACTGCCTCCACTTACCTGGAGCCGCTTATGTGGGGTGGTGAGATTATTTTCGAGTACTAATTCCAGGTAATTTGAGCCAGAAGTTCGATGTATGGCATACCCCTGGTTAACAAGTCAGACATCGATTGCCAATCGGGCACCGCCAGGTGTCGCTCGCTAGCGCCTGTCTGGCACGATGCGCGAAAAAAGCATCCTGATTGGATTGTCTTCCTTGTTCATTCCACTCATCGACAAGCTGCCGTTGTGGAAACTGAAACTACTGACCTGTGACAGCGCCTCAAGGTAGCGGCGCTCGACATCCATCAATTCACCAGGGCAGGCCATTCTTGTGCCCATTACCGGGCCTATAATCAGGCTGCCCGGGACGTCGCCATCCTCACTATTGGCTGAGTATCGGTTGCAGGCACTCTTGCCAGATATTCGATCATCCGCAAAGGTCAGCGTTACTTCAGCACCCTCGGCACCGGGCATCGCGCTCTCCAGTTCGGTTAACACCCATTCACTTCCATCCAGTGCAGCGAGAGAAAGTGTGCGGCGCACTTTAACTTTACCCTCGCGCAATTGCCCATCCGTCAGCGACCATACCCGGGTCGCAAGCGTGGTGGGACAGCACATGGCGTCAGTTTCGCCGGCCTGGAGAACATCCAGATAAATAGTCCCATCAACAACCCTCCCGCTCCTGAGTTTGACCCGGTCACCAACTAATGCAGCACCAATATTAATGATACCACCGTCTTTTTTACCCATTACTGCCAAATAGCTATAGGATCCGGTTCCACCCGAGGTTTGCCATAACATGACAATGGCTTCGTCGCGCCCATCGCCATTGATGTCGCCCGTAAGATAAAACTCTTCTACCAACCCGGCTCTTGGACGGGAAGCGCCTCCTTCCACATAGGGTTTTCCTTCCCACTTACCATTGTAAAGCGTGATTGAGCCGTGTTCCATGCCACTGTAGGTGGCATTGCCAAGCTCCTCGGGGCCTGGAGCCGCTCCATCGGACCAGAGTGTCCGGCTTGAAGATCATCATTTCAGGTTTTGGGTGTCATTGTTGACACATCGACCGCAAAGGAACTACGAGATGAGGACGACACTTTGATCGGCAGCGCCGCTTTCTTCGGACTTATATCGAATGGGACCATCGTCTCCGTTCAGGATGCCGTCTATGGCGGCTCATCGAAATTGGATCAGGGGAAAATCGAGATTGAAAACTAGCACCCCTTCAAGATGATATTACCTAATACAGCGTTAAGCAGGCCGCTTACAAATCATTTTTGTCCGTTCATACCCTGTTCTTTCAGTCGAGCGTAAATTTTTGTGGGCGAGTTCGGGAACTTTTCGCCTATCCTCGGTACTTATTCTATAATATCTTGGGGTTATGTTGATTTATGTGGCGTGTTCTTTGCGCTGCGGGATGAATACTTATGGGTGGATATATCCGTTTTTTCACTGCTTTTCTATGCCATTGCGCGATGTTACTGCTGCTGGTTGTCAATGCGCAAGCCGCCAACGATTCCGGAGAGATTCTCGGTGACGGGCCAGTACCGCTGTACGTACTCAACAACGATGCCCCGGGTACAACACTCAGCAGTGTTACCCAGCCTGATCACGGCACGGCAGTAATCGATGGAGCGGTTGTCATCTACACTGCCGACCAGGGCTACCAGGGGCCGGACAAATTCGACTACAGCACGAGCGGACCGGGGGGAGGTAGTTTCACGGTCAGCCTGCAGGTGCACAGCAATTCCCTGGATAAGGCACTCAGCAAGCGTTTTGAGGAAGACCCGGTTTTTGCCGCCAAATTTGTCGCCGACCTGAAACGCACGGTACGCAACAACCCGGAGGGGAATACGGCGAAAAAACTGGGGGATACGATCCGGAAGCTGGCCGCGGTAGATCCCTGGTTCAAGAAACGCTTTACCACAATGCTCCAGGCGGCCACTGCGAAGCGGTCGATCGACCTGTATGTGTTCCTCGGCGAGGATAACCTGCAGGGATGCACTGAGACAGGAGACTTCAACGGACCCGACGCCGCGTTCAAACAACAGATGGCGCAGCGCAGCAATAACACCGTGCTGGTCTTGAACTGCGCGGTCGCCGGCAGTTCGATAGTGCAGTGGAGTTCGCTCGATGCGCCGCGCCACCTGTCGCCGTCGTATCTGGCGGCTGGGCGCAGACTGGATTGGTCGAATAAGTGCATGGCGAGTATCGATGGCATCCTGGATGGCGCGGGCCCGGGGGCCACCGTCAAGGGACTGGTGATAGCGCTCGGCGAGAACGATGCACGTATCGTGGCCGCCGGAGGCCCAGCAGCGTTGATCGACGACTGGCAGGAGAACCTGCGGCAACTGGTGGATCTGTACCGCGCCAGCTACAGTGCGGATATGACGGTATTGCTGCTGGGGTTGCCCGAGTTGACCGGGACTGGCGGCTCGTTGTTGACGGCCTGGCAACGAATCCAGCAGGACCAGACGGACTTTCGCAGTTACCACTATGGCCCGATCAGTACCTCGGGCATTGCCACCTGGGATGACGGCACACCAGGGCTGTGTTTCAGTGACGCAGGGCAGCGGACCCTCGCCGACCGTCTGGTACAGGGCTTCCTGGATCCACAGACACCGCCGCTGGGTGTCACCGGCAGCTGCAGTCCCGCTACACCGTGTTTCCCTGGCAGCAACGAAAGGATCGAGCCCGGGCTGTGTAACGAGCGGAATTTTTTTCGTCGGGGAATGGAGACCCGCCGTGTGCTGTGCGATCAGCACGGCAACAGCCTACATGCGCTGGCCTCCGCCTGCGACGGCTGTATCGATCTTGGCAGCGTGGCTGCAGAGCGGAAGCTGGGTATCGTTACGGTGAGCACCGGCAAGGCGTTTACACCGACTTTCCACATCCGGCAGTTGATCGGCGGGCGATTGGTGGAACCCGTACCCTATGACTCTCCCTTCACCACCGAAGAGCCACGCGGCTGTGGCCGGTCTGACCGGGAGTCCTCCACCTTTGTGCTCGCGCCGGGGAGTTACACCTACCAGGCAGAGTCGCGCCTGGCGGAAGCCTGTGACGGCGACAGTCGCAGCGGTTGCGGACTGCAGTTAACGCCGTCACTGGCGCTGCAGGATAGCTACCAGAGGACGCTGTCGCTGCAGTCGGGCCAGTGCCTGGTGGTGATCCTGGGGGAGGATACCGAACCACCGGTGACCTATAGTTCTATCCAACGCTCCGTGTTCACACCCAACTGTGCGCTGTCTGGCTGTCATGCCGGCGCCTCTCCTGCCCAGGGCATGAACCTGTCGGCCAGCGTGTCTTACAATAACATCGTTGGTGTGCCCAGTGGTGAGCGGCCATCCCTGCTACGTATCGACCCGGGCAACCCGAACGACAGTTACTTGCTGCAGAAAATTGCGGGCACCGCCTCCGTGGGCAGCCGCATGCCGCGCGGCCGGGCACCGCTCAGTGACGCACTGATCCAGCAGGTCAGGACCTGGATCGAGCAGGGTGCGCTGGATAACTGAGCCGGGCGCAGTGCCAATATAGAGTAATCCCTGATCGATACCGCTGGGCGAGCCTTTTTCACACAACTGCCAGTGGACCGTAGGCGCGCATTTCCCTGTCCAGGGCAACCCATGGCAAACCGAGGGACTCCAACCAGGCCAGTCCGTCCACTTTGGTTTTCAGCATAGCCGTTGTGGCAGCACTCCCTGCTACCAGGCACTGATCCGCAACTACCGAAGCGCAGGCCAGCCCCGCTACGGGCCAACCAGTCCTGGGACTGAGAATATGGCCGTAGTGCGTCCCGTTTACCACGATACTGCGTTCATAATCACCGCTACTGGCGAGGGCATTGCCAGCAAGCTCCGTTAGAGCTACAGCCTGCTCCTCGTGTCGGGGGTGGCGCACCCCCACCTGCCAGGGCTTGCCATCACCCTGAGTACCAATGGTCGCAATATCTCCTGCCAAATCGATCAGGGCATGCTCAATCCCCAGCTCCAGTAACACACGTTTGCCGCTGTCAACGGCATACTCTTTTACCAGTCCGCCAAAATCCAGTTGCATACCAGCTACGGGCAGTGACCAACTGCTTGAGTTGTAGGTTAAGAGATCCCAGCCGATTAAAGCGAGCAGGCCCCTGATTTCCCCTGAGGCGGGTAGTCTGTTGCTGTGGAAGTCCCAGGCCTGTCGCAATACTCCAGATGTGGGGTCGAACAGGCCGTCGCTCTGTTTCCATAATGCCGTGGTGTACTCGCACAAACCCAAGGTTTCCTCGTCCATAGGCACGGCCTGCCCGGTTCCCGCTGAGTTGTTCAGGCGCGAGACCAGGCTATCTGTCAGGTAGCGACTGTATTTGGATTCAAGACGCTGCAGCTCAAGTACGAGCCTGGAAATAGCCCGGGCAGCCAAAGCGTCAGAGCAGCCGTCCAGCAGGACCTTACAGGGCCCGCCCATGATTTTGCAACAATGTTCAGTGCGAGAGATCAGCATCAATCGAATGAGTAATCGAAGCCGATGGTAAATCGCCAGAAATCAACCAGGGCGGGCGATTCTTCACCGCTGTAAAGCGACCATTTCCCGTCACTGACATAGCGCTCCCCCGACAGGCTAAAGTCCCAGTCGTCCAGTTGGATAACCATGCGAGCTCCCAGGGTAAAGGCGCCAAAAGAGGATAACCTGAAGTCATCGGCATAGTACTCCGCCGAGAAATCAGTGTCGTTGCCGAAAAAGTCTGCGGCGCTCTGGCTGTAATAGCGGGCGTAGGGAATTAACTTCAGGCGCGGGCGGAACTGCTGGTGCCAGCTGGCATCGAGGGTGTGGGAGTTGACCCCCCAGTCATCGTCATACAGGCGGTAATTCAGGTGTAGGGCAGCGCCAGGTCCGGCCAGGAAGTGACGGTAGGAAATACTTGCCGCCCACTGTTTTCGTTCATCGGGTCTTCTGTCGTTGAGTTTGTACGGGTCGGTCAGGTAACCGTCCAGCACTGTATAGGATAGACCGAATTGCATTATAGCCCGTTTACTGATGATTTGGCTGACCCCAAGATAGGCGGAACGCATATCCCTTTTCTCGCGCTTTACCTTGACGGGGGTGGTGCCCTCTGTGGGCTCCAGCACGTCGTCGGAGCCACTGATTGCGGCGCTGTAGGTACGCTGCCCATTAGCATTATTCAAGGCTATATCCAACGCCAGCGCATCGGACTCATAGTCATCTTCTTCAGACCTGGCGTAGTTGATACCCATATTCCCCTTGGGAAAATAATATCGCGTGGTAACACTGATACTGGTGCGGGAATCAGAAATGCTCGCTCCACTCATGACGACTTTGTTGTTACCGTTTCCATCCTGACCCACAAACCAGGGCGAAGCGCCGCTCATTTGTTCTTGGTGTACGTCCAGGGCAAGGGAAAAATCATCGCCTACAGGCGTGAGTAAATGTGCCTGCACTATATCGATATCGTAGCGTTCAGTATCACCAGAAAGCACTTTGCTAGAGCGGATGTCATCTTCTTTGTACTTACTGTAACGCAGGCCTGCCTGCCCGGTGTCCGGTGGGGCATCGGCCTGTGTCGCGGGATGATAGGCTGGGAGTAGCAATGCCGTAGAGGTTAATATCAGCAGAGGACTGTGGTCTCGCGCGGCTGTCTTGTTCGATGCCATCAGAAAGTTACGACCTCAGTTGCAGCCACAGCCACCACCCGTGGCGCCACCACCACCAGAGGATGCTTCCTTGCTGAAGTAGATCTGGCTCTGCAGGCGGGCCTCCGCGGGGTCATCTTGCCACTGCATCTCCTCCTTGGCCAGAATGCCCCGCTCCCAGGGCTCTACTGTTTCACAAGCAGTCGAGCTCATACAAATCAGGGAGACCAATAGGCAGCGCCGGTAGTCATTCATTCACTTAAGAGCTCCATAATGCTGGCGCGTATTTTTTTCGCATCGCTCTTCCTGAACCCTGTGTGAATCTCCCGTACCACCCCTTTCCGATCGACCAGGAAAGCCGTGGGCATTCCCAGAATTTGATAACGCGATGGGGTGTCTCCTGTGGGGTCCCAGACAACAGGATAGGAGACGGGGATCTTTTCCAAAAAATCCAACGCATCTTGTTCGATCTCGTCCACGTTGATAGCAAGCATTTCGAAGCCATCTGCATTGAGCTCCCGGTAGATGTCATCCAATGCGGGAAGTGAGATACGGCAGGGGCCGCACCAGGAGGCCCAGAAATCAATATAGACGACTTTCCCGCGCAATTGGGAGAGTCTCGTCTCCTGCCCTGCGGGCAGGCTGGCAAGAGTGATAGAGGGGGCGGGCTCCCCAATGCTGACCGCATTAACAGGCAGCGGCGAGCAGATTAGAAACATCAGCACGCTGAGACTACAAATATCTCGCCACATGCCCCTGGGGCTTGCCATGAAATAGTGCTCCCGGGCACAGGCCACTCAAGTGTGGATTTGTATCTTTGACAACAGTATTGCCAGACTGATCCGTTCACCCACACCTAATTTACGAGCAAATGATCCGATCCCTGGTGACATTCCATACCATCATGTCGGTAGCCAAAGACAAGGGGCCTGGTTGTAGTATTTCACCAGTTATTCGGCACAGACGCTCGCACCTTTCTCGTTGGAGTGGTGCTCGAAGCACTGGGTGTGGGGTTTTAACAGCCCTGGTGAAACTGGGGCGAGAACTCCTGTACAGCGTCGACAAAGGCGGTCACATGGTCCGGGTTAACCCCGGGGGTGATGCCGTGGCCCAGGTTGAACACGTGACCGGTTGTCCTTTAGCCCCAAGATACTTGAACGCATGCAAAACATACTGTATGTTCAAATCCGGTTTTAAGGCGGATCTGCCAGTGCGGGTTCGCCTGCTGTGTCTATACTGAAGCGATGACTCCCTCCGGCCCGCAAGCCGCCTGGAGTTTGGCCTGAAAAACAATGAGGTAACCCCGTGAGCGACCTTGAACAGTTCCGCCAGGAAACGCGAGCCTGGCTGGAAGAGAATTGCCCGGTGGCCATGCGTGAGCCGGTAAAAAGTTTTGAAGATATGTACACCGGGGGCCGCAATCCGGAGATTGATCACCCCGACCAGAGGGTCTGGTGTGACCGTATGGCCGCGCGCGGTTGGACAGTGCCCCATTGGCCTACGGAGTATGGTGGCGGTGGTCTCGACAAGGATGAGGTCAAGGTTCTCAGCCAGGAAATGGCCAGGATAGGCGCACGTAGCGCCCCTGGGTAGCTTCGGCATCTCCATGCTGGGCCCGGCCCTGCTGCACTTCGGATCGGAAGAACAAAAGCGGGAGCACCTGCCCAAAATCGCGCGTGGTGAAATTCGCTGGTGCCAGGGCTATTCCGAGCCCAACGCCGGCTCCGACCTGGCCAGCCTGGCCACCAAAGCGGAAGATTGCGGCGATCACTACCTCATCAACGGCCAGAAAATCTGGACCTCCTACGCCGACAAGTCCGATTGGATTTTTTGCCTGGTGCGCACCGACAGCAGTGGCAGCAAACACGAGGGCATCAGCTTTGTGCTGTTCGACATGGACCAGAGCGGCGTCACCACCCGGCCGATCAAGCTGATCAGTGGCTCCTCGCCTTTCTGTGAAACATTTTTCGACAATGCCAAAGCTGATAAATCGAACCTGGTGGGTGAGGAGGGCAATGGCTGGACTATCGCCAAGTACCTGCTGACCCATGAGCGGGAAATGATCTCCGGTTTTGGCGCTGCCCCGAAAAAGTCAGTGGGGCAGGTGGCGGTTGAGGCTATCGGTACAGACGCCTCCGGGCGCCTGGCCAACTCTGTGTTGCGCCAGAATATAGCCCAGTACCAGCTGGACACCCTGGTGTTCGGCGCGACCATGGCCCGGGTCGGTGATGAGGCCAAAGCGGGGCAGGGCCTGGGTGCAGCGTCCTCTATCTTCAAGTACTACGGTACCGAACTGAACAAGCGCCGCAACGAGTTGAATATGGCGGTGGGCGGTGAATTCGCCCTGGGTTGGGAAGGGGAGGCCTACCGTGGCGGTGTGGTCAGTCGCGATTGGCTGCGCTCCAAGGGCAACTCCATCGAGGGGGGCACCTCCGAGGTGCAGCTGAACATCATATCCAAGCGCGTGCTTGGGCTTCCCGATCAATAAGCGCCAAATGCGAGCGCAACGGATGACAAAGGAATAGCAAATGGCATTGGTATTGAATGAAGAGCAGGTGATGCTCAAGGATTCCGCCGCGGGGATTCCTGGCCCGAAAAGCCACGGTGTCCCACTTGCGGGAGTTGCGCGATAGCGACAGCGCACGTGGATTCAGCGATGAAGTCTGGAACGAAATGGCACAGATGGGCTGGGCCGGCATCGCCATCCCCGAAGAATTTGGTGGCCTGGGCTACGGTTATACCGGACTGGGCCTGGTGCTGGAGCAGGTGGGTCGCAATCTCAGTGCCAGCCCGCTGCAATCCACGGTGCTGGTTGGGGCTACCTTGATCGCAGAGCTGGGTAGCGCACAGCAGAAAGAACAGCTGTTGCCGGCGATAGCCTCTGGCGAGACACTGGTCAGCCTGGCGCTGCAGGAAGGTGGCCACCACGCGCCGCAGCAGAGCACCTTGAGTGCAGTATGCGACGGGTGATGACTACGTTCTCAATGGCACAAAAGTGCTGGTACTGGATGCCACTGTGGCCGATACCTTTATTGTGATCGCGCGTACAGCTGGAGATGCCGGCGATGAGCAGGGTTTGAGTGCCTTCCTGGTCGATGCCGGCTCTGATGGTGTTACCATCGAGCGGCGCAGCCTGGTGGACTCGCGCAATGTCGGGCGCTCACCCTGGATAATGTGCGCGTACCGGTTGCCAGTTTGCTGGGTATCGAGGGAGAGGCCTGGGATTGGTCTGACCCGGTCACTGGATATCGCTAACATCGGCCTGGCCTCCGAGTTGCTGGGGCTGTCAACGGAAGCTTTTGAGCGCACCGTGGACTACCTCAAGGAGCGCCGGCAGTTCGGTAGGGTGATCGGCTCGTTCCAGGGCTTGCAGCACCGCGCCGCGGAACTGTTCGCGGAACTGGAACTGGCCCGCTCCATTGTGTTGCAGGGCACTGCATGCCATCGACGGTGGCGAACAGCAGTTGTCACTGCTGGCCAGTGCCGCCAAGGCCAAGCTGTGCGAAGTGGCCCAGCGCGCTACCAATGAGGCGATCCAGATGCACGGTGGTATCGGTATGACGGATGAACACGAGATAGGCTTTTTTATCAAGCGCGCACGGGTTGTGCAGCATACCTTTGGCGACTATAACTACCACCTGGATCGTTTCGCTCAACTGAGCGGCTTTTAGGATTTAAGCGCCAGCGAGATTAAGTCATGAGGCACAGTGGGATTAATCGTATTAATGAACCCTGAACTGAAAAAAGTTTGACGATGCAGTAGCGGCACTAACGGCGCCGGGGCAGCCCTTTGAGTTGGACACGGCCGAAATCGGTGGTGTCAGTTTTCTCAACTTTGCCTCAATGCCGGCCAACCTGGGCCAGTATTTCCAGCTTATGCAGCAGCATGCGGACAAGGATTTCGCCGTGTACCTGCAGGAGCGCTACACCTTTGGTGAGACCTATCAGCACAGTGCTGAATTAGCCGCTGCCCTGCAGCAGCGCTTCGACGTGGGCAAGGGCGACAGGGTCGCCATCCTCAGTCGCAATAATCCCCAGTGGATGATGGCCTTTATCGCGGCCATCGGCATGGGGGCTGTCGCCGTGCCCATGAACTCCTGGTGGACCACCGAAGAGCTGGACTACGGTTTTGAAGACAGTGGCGCTAAGGTTGTGTTCGCTGACCGCCCCCGGGCGGAACTGCTGGCGCCCATCGCGGCCAAACACGGTTTGCAAATCATAGCGATCGACGATTGCAGTGGCCTGGCAGGTGGCGTCCACACCTCTGGCTGACCTGTTGCGGGATTTTGCCGGGGAGGCCATGCCCGAGGTTCAGATGCAGCCGGACGACCACGCCACCATCATGTATACCTCCGGTTCCACCGGGCACCCCAAGGGCGCCCTGTCTTCCCACCGCGGTATTCTGTCGGCCCTGTACAGTTGGATGCTGATGGGGCGGCCACCAAAATGGCTGCGGGAGATGCAGCGGACGAAGGGAACGGTTTTCCCCCCGCGGGGTTGTTGACCATTCCCCTGTTCCATTGCACAGGCAGCCACTCGGCTTTCCTGTTGTCCCTGATGATTGGTCGCAAACTGGTGATCATGCATAAATGGGATGCCCAGGAAGCCCTGCGCCTGATCGAGCTGGAGCGCATCACCTGGTTCAACGGCGTGCCCACCATGTCGGCTGAATTACAGGCGGCGGCGCAGACCTCCGGTCGCGATATTTCCTCGTTGACCGACATCATGGCGGGCGGCGCGGCGCGGCCACCGGACCAGGTGGGCAAAATCAGCGGCACATTCAAGAAATCAAACCCGGGTATCGGCTACGGCCTGACCGAGACCAATGCCCTGGGTGCGGTTAACGTCGGCGCCTTTTATGTGGCCAATCCCGCACAGTACCGGCCGGGTCGTGCCCGCGGTGACCCAGTTCCGGATCGAGGGAGAAGATGGCCTGGAGATGGCCACCGGTGAGCGCGGCGAACTGTGCATCAAGTCCCCCGCCAATGTACTGGGCTACTGGAACAAACCGGAAGCGACGGCAGAAGCCTTTGTGAACGGCTGGTTTCATACCGGGGACGTGGGCTATGTGGATGAGGATGGTTTCGTCTATATTGTCGATCGCATCAAGGAAATCATCATCCGCGGGGGGGAGAATATCAGCTGTCTCGAAGTCGAGGCGGCGATTTACAATCATCCGGCTGTATTTGAAGCGGCGGTTTTCGGCTTTGCCGGATGAGCGCCTGGGCGAGATTGTCGGCGCCGCTATCGTGCTCAAAGAGGGTGCGGAGATGACTGTCGAAGAGCTGCGCGACTACCTGGCGCCGCACCTGGCCACGTTCAAGATACCGGCCCGTGTCTGGTTCCGGGCCGAACAGTTGCCGCGCATCGCCTCGGGGAAAAATATTCAAGCGTCAGATAAAGGCGGACTATGCGGCCGAAATGGCTGACGAAAACAATAGTTAGTGCCCAACCGGAAACGCCGATATTTCCCTGGATGGTCATTCCCGCGCAGGCGGGAACCCATGAAAATCAAGGGCTTACTGGATCCCCGCCTGCGCGGGGATGACAAAAACGTGGGTTTCCGGATGCGCACTAGTTAAATCAATGCAAGTAAACAAAACACTGATCACAGGCGAGGAGAAAAGAAGATGGATTTGGGAATCAGCAACAAAATAGCACCGATACTGGATGAAGTCCGACGCTTTATGACGGAGGAAATTGCGCCGCTGGAGCACGAATACCTCAGCGAAATCGCTGTGGGAGACCGTTGGCAATTCACCGACCGACAGACGGAAAT
>PVMK01143875.1_pt1 | contig 95597 bp, 92 predicted proteins | sample 1853481 | NCBI WGS metagenome assembly PVMK01 (sample SAMN08533507, study PRJNA380276) | Marine sediment metagenome, whole genome shotgun sequencing project.
CAAAATGGGAGGGGGTATGTCAACCTTAAATGCCGTCGCAAGAAGGGGGCGTCAAGGGCCTTGTGGGACCTGATTTGAGCAACGCACAAGGCGAGGATGAATTTCTACTTTTGCGTGTTTGTTGAAATTTTTTCAATTTTTTCAAAAAAATTATGGCTTATGGCGAATATCCAGTCTATAAGTGCTAGATTTTTTTCACCACCCGCTTCGCTCAAGACGCTAAGGTACCCAGTACCATCTTCAGGGACTACGGGGCAGGCGCAAAGGGGATTTTTGTTGATTTTGCTCAGATCTTGGAGGAAAGATTCAGGTTCTGGACAGAACCGAGTCTTAACGGGAGGTTGATGAATAAAATTGAAACAATAAAATCGTAAACCCTGCTGTCGCTTCGATCTCCGTCCTGGACCTAAAAGACACGGGGTTGCGTCTGTCATTGACTATTTTGTTGTATCGCTTTTCTTAGCTGCCTTTTCTGGATTTTGCCGGCCACATTTTTCGGCAGCTCATTTATGATCCTGAATTCCTTGGGCACCTTGAAGGCCGCAATGCGGGTTTTTAAAAAAGCCTTAAGGACCGCAGGATCAATCTCTTCACCCCGGCGGGCAACGATAAAGGCGGTTACTTTTTCGCCCCAGTCCGGATCGGCAAGCCCGATTACTGCACATTCTTCTATTTCCGGTCTGCAATACAGGACATCTTCGACCTCCTTGGGATAGACATTTTCTCCACCCGTGATGATCATGTCTTTGAGCCGGTCAACAATATAAAGATAGCCGTCCGGGTCAAATCGACCGATATCCCCGGTACGAAACCAGCCGTTTTTCCAGAATGCGGCCCGCGTTGCCTCGGGATTGTTCAAATATCCCTTCATTATATTCCGCCCCCGGACGCAGATCTCACCCTCCACACCCGTTTCAAGCTCATGGCCCTGCTGATCTCTTATTTGAATTTCTACCCCGGGTGCCGCAGTGCCTACCGAACCAATGACATGGCGGCAGTAATGGTTATAGGTAACTACCGGGGCGGCTTCAGTCATCCCGTAGCCCTCGTAAATTGCCAGCCCGGTCTCTTCTTTCCATCGGCGAACGGTTTCCGCTGCCATACTGGCCGCAGCTGAAAAGCAATACCGGACTTTGCCAAGCTTGTCTTTAAGCCCCTTAAGACTTAAAAATCTGGAATATATTGTTGGTATTGCGAAGAGTTTCGTTACTCTTCCCTCAGCCATCAGCCACAGGATTCTATCCATATCAAAGACCGGCAGCATCTCCAGACAGCCCCCGCTTAAAATCGTAGCGTTCATGATATGCATCTGGCCAAAGACATGATTGAACGGCAAAAAACACAGGGCCCGGTCTTCATTTGAGGATCGTTCATTGAAAACAACATTCTGGATGGACACATTGATGTTTTCATGGGTGAGCATGACGCCCTTCGGTGTACCGGTAGTGCCTCCGGTATAAAGAACAGTCGCAATGTCTCCCCGATCCCTGTCCAGTGCCTTGAATGTCCTGCTGCCGAGTTTCAACAATCTGTTCATATCCAGATCGCTATTGGGACAGATGACCGTTTCCAGCCCCCCGCTCCCTCTGAATCCATCGAGACAGCTTAGCTTATCCTCCGAGGCATAGATCATCCGTGGCTGGCAATGGTTCAGCAGCAAAGAAAGCTCGTCATCACTCAGCAGGTTGGACAGGGTCACTGCAACCGCACCGGCCTTGAGCACTCCGAAATAAAAAGCAACCCAATCGCCGCAATTGGGTGCGCAGATTCCAACAGACTCTCCCGGCTGGATACCAAGGCCCATAAGAGCTGTTGCCACCCGGTTCACCTTTTCGTTCAGCATGCTGTAACTTGTCTGCGAATCGCCTTCACTAAAGACCGGCCTGCCGGGAAATAAAAACGATGCCCATTCCAGATTTGTGGCAATATTCATATCAGGTTTATTATTCCTTTTTTGGCAATAGGTGTCATTCTGCAACAGCTATGTTCCGCAAAGACACCAACTCCACCTTTGGATTACCTCTCGAGTTCAGTCTCAGCATTTTTGAGGTCCATACATTCGGTTAATGGAAGCACCTCCACCTTTTCATTAAGCCTGTAACGTTCCTTTCCAGGGTAAATTATAAAGAGTCTGTTCAAACCGAGATCAGCCAACGCAATGTGCATCGATTTGGTCAGGGTGGGGGCGTCGCTGCACTTAAACTCGAATCCCCAGCGTTTATTGCTGCGAAAGAGCAGCAGATCTAATCCGGCCCCCCGCTGGGTACCCCAGAAACAGGCATTTTCTGATCCAAAGAGGGCCAGAACCTGTTCAAGAGCGAATCCCTCCCATGACGCACCGTAAAGCGGATGTGACCGAAGGGCAGTCATGTCCGGAATTCCCAGAAGCGTGTGCAGCAAGCCGCTGTCCCGGATAAACGTTCTTGGGGATTTGACCTGACGTTTTTTCAGATTTTCAAGCCAGGGGGGGAGGACCCGCAACATATACCCGCCGGCAAGGATATCACGATAATAAAGAGCTGTCTTGGAAGAAACCCCCATGGAACGGGCCAGTTCAGAGGCGTTCCATGTCTGGCCATGATAATGGGCCTGCATGGTCCAGAAACGACGAAGCGCATCGGAGGGAATCCGAATTCCAAGCTGCGGGATATCCCTCTCCAGGAAAGTGGACACAAAATCCTCCCTCCACCGGTGGCTCACCCCATCAGAAGAAGCCAGCCACGAACGCGGAAAACCTCCGCGAATCCATAGGGAACTGAGTTTATTAGGTGACAATTCGTCCAATGCAAAACCCGGTACCTGCATGAACAGAGCGCGCCCGGCTAAAGACTCCGAAACCCCGCGAACCAGACCGGGCGAAGCGCTCCCCACCACCAGGAAACGTACAGACATATCCGTTCGATCGGTCAGTGGGCGCAATGTCTCAAAAAGCCCGGGGATGCGCTGTATCTCATCGATGACTACCAGACCGCGTAGAGGTTCGAGGGTAATTTCGGGAGTCGTAAGGGCTGCCCGGGAAGCCGACCGCTCCAGATCGAAGGAATGGACCTGGGCGTTGGTTCGCTCATGGAATATTGCGGCTGCCATCTTTGCAAGGGTGGTCTTACCAGTCTGCCGGGCCCCGAGCAATACAGTAACCGGGGCTTCATCCAGGCATTGAAGAACCTGGTTCATCAGCCGTGGCCGCAGGATCAGCTTCGATATTTGTTGTTGCATATTTGGAGTTACCCTCCAAATGTTCCTGAATGTCAAGGGTAAAATTCAGATTATTCAAGGAGGTCAAAATGCTTTTTCAAGGATTTGAGTCAATTCATCATCGGTGAGCATGGCTGGGTTACCTTTAGTGCTGCTTGCCCTTCGGACTTTTTCCACCACATCCGGAAAATCTTTTTCTTGTAAATCATAGGCAGATAATGGCGGTATCTTAAATATTGTGCAAAGGTCCTGCACCCATTTAACACCATCGGCTGCCCGGGCCGTGGGAACGCCTGTCAAGATATGTGCCACCTCTTCATATCGGGCCAGGGCCGGGGAATCGGGAGCGCGGGCTTTTAATGCATACACGTTGGCTTCCATGACATGGGGAAGAAGGAGACCGCATATGGCGCCGTGGGGCGCAGGGAACATGCCACCCAACGGGCCTGCAAAACCGTGGACAGCCCCGAGTCCTGCATTTGCCAGGGCAAACCCCCCGAAGAGGCTTGCCGCGGCCATGTCCTCACGCGCAGCCTGATTTTTTCCGTCTTCAAAAGCCTTACGCAGCGAACGCGCGGCCTTTCCCATCCCTTCACGGCATATCCCGTCTGTCAGCGGGTTCGCCTTATTTGAAACAAATGCCTCCATTAACTGTGTAAGGGCGTCAAGACCGGTGAAGGCGGTTAAGAGGGGCGGCATGGACAGTGTTAACAAGGGGTCAATCACAGCGAGACGGGGCAGCATCAGGGGGCTGCGCATGCTGACCTTTACACCATGTTCCGGCGAGCCTATGACTGCGTTGCGTGTGACTTCGGCCCCGGTGCCGGCCGTGGTCGGGATCGCCATATAGGGAGCGGGAGCCTGCTGGATCTGTTTGCCATCGCCCACAATCTCCAGATAATCCAGCAGGTTACCATCATTAGTCAAAAGCGCGGCAATTGCCTTGCCCGTATCGAGGACACTTCCCCCACCCATGCCTATGACAAGATCGCCCCCGGCCTGGCGGGCCTGTTCCACCCCTTCAAGCACTGTCGTAGTTGTGGGTTCTCCGGGCACGCTAAAGGTAAACGTTCTCAGTCCCAGTGTCTTCAATTCTTCCACCAACAGCCCGGCACGTCCAGGATCCCGGCCGGTAACAACGAAGACGCGGTGACCCATATCAGCAGCAATCGGCCCGACTTCCTCTATTGCACCGTGGCCAAAAATAATGCGGGTTGCGGTTGCGAATTCAAATTTCATGGTGAATCACCAGATAGTAAAGACGAAAATCCTGGATACATACATCCGGCCTCTGGCCCTCCTAAGCCATTTTATATCTCGCACTCAGGAAATTCGAGATCTCAGGCGGGGCCTTGATGACCCCCCCGCCGGATGAGATCCACAGCCTCGGTGGTACAGGTTGGGGTGCAGACCCCGCATCCGAGACAGAGGTCTGCCTTTACTTGGGCCACATCGTCATTATTTACCACGATAGCCCCCATCGGGCATCTCTCTTCACAGGTCCCGCAGCCGGCGCATAGATCGACATCCACGTGGGCCACATAGTTGGAGGGTGAAATCACATGCAATCCCATCCGTTTCTTTGTTTCCAGAAAGACGCAACAGCACCCGCAACAATTACAGATGGTGCTCATATGCCCTTCAACATTGTCGATTATATGGACCAGCCCCTCTTTGTTCGCCTCTTTCAAGATTCCAAGAGTCTCCTCGGCGGTAATCTTCCTGGCCATGCCATGCTCGACCATATACCTCCCCATGCTGCCGAAATGAAGACAGTTTTCCAGCGAATAATTACATCCCTCGCCCGCAGTCCTTTTCATCTGGCGGCAGGGACAATGCCCAACAGAACGATAGGTAGCATCTTCAATTTTTGGTTTTAGCGCATCAAAGGGGAGCACTTCGCGCGAGTCCTGGAGGGTTCTGGAAACCGGAATAACCCTCATCAGCGGCATATCGCCCCGGGCCAGCTCTTTCCCGTATGCCTCATCCCGGTACTTGAGCCATAAGGGGCCGAGTTTGCGGGTATCTTCGGTCTCCTTACCTGACCAGAAGGGGGTCTCGGCCCAGCCTACCACAGACGGCAGAAGTCGATATTTCCGCTCTTTTCCAGGACGTTGGCTCGTATAAACAGTCCCGCGTTTGGTCATGCTTTTCAAAATTTCTTCAAGGGAGTCGGCTTTTTCCGGGAACAGCCCCTTCAACTCGGAGAACGTCCTGGCCTGCATGGGCAGTTTGACAGCGATTTCGGCTTCTTCCACAGGGAAGAGAACCTTGATGATTTTCATCAGCGCCGGGGATTTAGGGCTTCCCACAACTCCCTGGTCAAGATGCCTGGCTAATTCATCATACAGTTTTACTTTGTCCATGGTTTTTCTCCTTATAAGCCAAAATCTCACGCCAAGCCGCAAAGATCGCAAACTTAACTAATTAATATTAAAACCAATTATGGAAAACAGCGTGCAAAGGCCTTCATCAAGCTGGGCGATCCCTTCATGCGGAGCCTTCGTTGTAGAAGCGCCCAAATGAGATTCTTTTCCTTGGCCAAAAAATCCAACCAGGTTTGAGTGTCTGCCGTGACATGCATATCAGCAGTTCCAACAAGACCGTCCTGGACCTCAATAGTCTTATCGCGGATGACCACTGTCCCTTCACATTCTTCTTCACCCGTAAAGGTAAAATGGTAAGTGGCGCTGAGCCCTTCGGATTGGTCGCGCTGGAAAATAATGGGTAGCGCCTCCAGAAAACCCTTTACTGAATCGGGTCTGAGACCGTTACCCACGCCTTTAATCGTTTTGTGGGGGAACTTCTTCCCCACGTGGGTCTCGGCATCTGAACCCGGCACCACATAAATCGTCTCAACCTTGTCCTGAAGAGGCCTGACCACCCGGGCAAGATAACCCTTGCGGTCATCCAGAAACGGACCGATGACTTCTTCCCCTGCAGGACAAACGGCCATACAGTATGATGATTTGTTGCAGATCCCATAGCTCAGAGACTGCCACATGGAGACAGTCTCTGAATCGCTTACCCTCTTGCGGTAAGACCTGACACATTTGCTCGAAACCATATTCTCCACCCAGTTCATGAAACCGCCCAGACGGTCACGGTAGTTGTGTGTCATGCAGGTCGTAAAATTGAAGTGGCCGTCGGGACATACAGCACCTACCGGACAGACAGAGACACAGAGCTTACATTCAATGCATGGGCTGAAGTCAAGTGGCCGGTCATATTCTGTAATCTCCCGCTCCAGGAGGATCGTTCCCAGGACAACGAAACTACCGAATCGTGGATGAATTACCAGACGATGATGACCCATGACGCCCAGACCGGCAGCTGTGGCAATGGGTTTATGGGAGAGCGGCCACATCTTGCCCGGCCACTTCGCCAGGTTCATGGGGAACCCGGCGGAAGGGCTAAGTGCAGTTACACCTTTCTCATTCAGGATCTTTACGATCCTGCGTGACACAGCGTTTGTTTGTTCAAACGACTGCAGAAACTCCATATCCGATACGTCACGGGATGGACACCGAATATTCTCCGGATTCATCCGGCAGATAATACTCATAAGGCTGCGGGTCCCGGGAAATATCTCCAGAATATCTTCCCTTTGATCTTCTATATCCGGGCGATCGATTTCCACCAGTCCGACATCGTCCGCGCCTGCTTCCAGGGCAATAGCCTTGAGCCACGCTGAATCGAGCTTTTCCCGGACCACGGAAGGTACGTTTTTCTCAACTTTTTCCCTGTACCGCATAACTGTAGGATGTTCATTGAGCTTCATAATTACCCCTCCATTTTCTAAATTAAGCTTCCCATATCTCCGGCGGGACCATTCCCATACCCTGGTATTCGATACGGTATGGCGTGATCTTGCAGACACAATAATTGGGATCGTCCGGGCCTGAGAAGATGTTTTCAAGGTGGGGGTTCCAGACCGCCTTCTTTGTGTTTTCATCGGTCAGGATCTCGGCTTTGCCTTGAATCTGAAGGTACGACTCCGCCGTCTCCAAGTCGGTGACACCGGTGGTCAGGTGGACTTCCGGATTTTTGCGGATCTGGGCCACCTTTCGTGAGTTAACAAAAGTAGCCATCCAGAGGGTCAGGTTCTCATCAGCCATAGGGGTACAATAACGGACCCAGGGTTTCCCGTCTTCCGTGATGGTAGAAAAAGCAGATAGGGTCGGATGATCGATTTTTGCCAGAATCTTCTGTTTCAGTTCAGACATGAGGATCTCCTTTATGGATAATAAAATGGTGTAACCGTTCACGAAATGTTGAAATTAGAAAATAGAAATTAGAAATTTGGCCTTCATACTTTTGTGCTGTTGATGAACGCATTTAATTTTGGGCCGAGTTCCCCGATTTCAAATTTCAAGCCGTGAACGGCTACAAAATGGTTTTGGGTTTAGGGCTTCAAAACATAATCAAATATGAACCGTTTATGGTTCTCAAGCGGTTGAGGTCCCTTTATCGCTTTCATGTGCATGAGAGCGCCATGCCAGCTGCTCACAAGGAAACGGGCAGCCTCCCGCACATCCAGGTCCTGGGAAATCTCACCCTCCTTTTGAGATTCAGCCAACAATTCAGAATAGGTGTCAACCAGAATGTCCAGGGCGGACCTTAGTTTTTCCCGAAATGCCGGGCTCAGATCACCCATCTCCTGCGCAAGATTGCCGATAGGGCAGCCATAGGCGTAATCTTTCGATTTGAAGAACTCCATAAACCACTCGAGGAGCCTTCTGATTTTCTGCAGGGGGGAAAGGGTAGGATCTGCCAGGATAGGTCGTGACATAAAGGTATAAATTCCAGTGAAATGGTCGATTACCTGAAGGCCGAAATCCTCCTTGTTGCTGAAATAGTTATAGAACGACCCCTTTGGTACTCCGGCGCCCTTGAGGATTTCCTGGAGGCCAGTGTGATTGAACCCCTTGAGATGGATGAGCTCAGCTCCAGTGTCAAGGATCTTTTGTTTGGTATTCGTTTTCATAATCCCCGCTTTTCTCTGAACGTTCAGCGATAATAGACCGGTCGTCTATGGCTGTCAAACTATTTTTCGTATTTTTTTAGCTTAGCAAATTTCTTGAGTCTTTTTAGCGAGATCTGGACGCAAAACGCAAGACGTGTGCATCAAAACAAGTTATTTCAGGTCCGGTTCTTTTCTTTTAACATTCTCAGCAGAACCCAAATATAAACTATCCCATTCAAAATCAAGACGGACAGGCCAAGGAAAAGTTGATCTTCCCGACTCAACTCTGTCGGATAGATAACTGGAATCAGGTAGTGTTGAATGAAGCTGTCTTTATATGTTGTTGTGCCGGCCAACTGACGGAGTTGATTTTCTATAGGAGTAAGGGGGCAGAGCCACCCGTTGATTTCAATAAGCCCTCCCCACACCGCAGCAGGGATATGCAGGTAACCGACTTTGGGCCATTTGAAGACAAATAATCCTCCAAGGACCACAAAAAGGATGAAAACAAAATGAAAAACCACTAAAAGATCTGCGAGAAAAGAGTAAGCCATTAGTTAAACCTTTATCTCCAATGTTGATAAAGCCGCAAAAAGCCACTGACCCGTTTTCGTCATTCCCGCGAACGCAGGGAATCCAGGGAAATCAATCCCACCGCGGGAGACTCCTGCATTGGCGGGAGTGACGGCCTTGGAAGATTTCGGTTAAATATAACCGTTGAACCTCTTGGCGAAGCACTCCTCCACTGGCGGGGAACTTGTGACTGTCTAACCCATTTTTTATACTTTTTAGGCCTGGAACTGTCAAATGTTCCGGAGTTCTAAAACAATGAGCCACGGACTTTGGAGGATGATCAAGAAAGGGGAAAACTTGGCGTCATTATCAACAACCCTAATGTTTCACGTGAAACATTCTTCCAACCTGCGCCCATCTGCGCGGATCTCCGTCCTATTCAGCCTCAATTTCCCTCTGTGGCCATTCTTTTCAATTCATAGATTGAAATGTTTCACGTGAAACCCTATTTTATCTTTTCAATCTCAGATGATTGTGTTATCAATCCATTTGTCCGGCCAACATCTTCGTTCCGCTCATGATAGATCGTCCGGAACGAATCAACATGCCATCTTTCACAACTTCATTTTATGGGACACGTAATCTCTATATCCAACCAGAAGGGCGGTGTGGGAAAAACGACTACCGCCGTAAACCTTGCAGCCTCCATTGCCGCAGCAGAAAAGGATTGCCTGCTTATTGATTGCGACCCCCAGGGGAATGCAACCACCGGCCTCGGTGTAGATCCGGCAGCCCTGGAACATGGAAGCTATGACATCTTGATCGGGCAAACGCCTCCAGAAAAAACAATTGCCGAAACACCTTTGCCACGACTCCACCTGATCGGCGCTACAGAAAACCTGATCGGCGCAGAGGTGGAGTTGACCTCCATGAAGTCAAAGGAATTCCGTCTCCGCAATGCCATCACGGATATGAGACAGAGATATGACTACATTTTTTTTGACTGCCCCCCATCTTTAGGCTTTTTGACGCTAAACGCCCTTACTGCAGCAGAGTCTGTTCTCGTCCCGCTCCAATGTGAGTATTATGCATTGGAAGGGCTGTCGCATCTACTTAACACTGCAAAAGCAGTGAAAAAAAACTTGAATCCGGTACTCCAGCCTGCATCTATCCTGTTAACCATGTATGATAAACGGAATAATCTCTCACTCCAGGTTGAGGATGAAGCCAGAGCGCTTTTTAAGGAACGGGTTTTCAAAACTGTTATTCCACGTAACATACGTTTAAGCGAGGCCCCAAGTTATGGGAAACCCATTATACTTTATGATATCGCTTCCAAGGGCGCACAGAGCTATCTGGCCCTTGCCACGGAGTTAATCGGGAGGGAATAAGCCACCATGGTAAAACGAAAGGCCCTTGGAAAGGGGCTGTCGGCGCTGATTCCTGATGCCGATAAACTTGATGACAGAGATGAGCAGTTCTTTCAATGCCCCGTAGAGGTCATTGAACCCAATCCTCATCAGCCAAGACAGAACTTCTCGCCTCATGAACTGGAAGATATGGTTGCCTCGGTCAAGAATAACGGCATTATTGCACCACTCCTTGTCAGCAAGACAGAGACTGGATATCAGCTCATCGCCGGCGAGAGAAGGTGGAGGGCGGCACAAAAGGCAGGCCTCAGGCGCGTTCCTGTCGTTGTAAGGGAAGCTACGCCCTCTGAATCTTTAGAGCTGGCCCTTATTGAAAATATTCACAGAAAAGATCTCAATCCCATTGAAGAGGCTGTTGCCTGTGCGAAACTTATTGAAGAAACCGGCATCACGCAGGATGCACTGGCCAAACGATTGAGTAAAGACCGTTCTTCCATAACCAATCTTTTGCGGCTTCTTAAACTCCCGATACAGATACAGCAGGATGTGATCGACACTCGTCTAAGTATGGGCCATGCCCGGTTGCTCGCCGGGTTCAAGAAGAGTGAAGATCAGTGGGCACTGCGAAACACCATAATTAAAAGGGGGCTTTCTGTCAGGCAGTCAGAGGCATTGGCGAAGAGGGGAACGGGTTCCACAAATACAATACTGAAGGGATCTGCCAAGGACCCTTATCTTCGATCGTTAGAAGACAACCTCAAGAGGTCACTTGGCACCAAAGTCGAGATTAGGAAACGGGGTAAGAAAGGTACCGTCGTAGTCCATTTTTATTCCAATGAAGAGTTGGACAGATTACTTGAGCTTCTCGGTTAATTGCCAATATCTTTCCCTTTGCGGTCTTTCCATCTTCGCTCCTCACCCCTGATCAGGTCTTGGATGTTCACCTTGTGTTTGTAGCAGATCAGGAGAGCCATAATCAACGACCCGATTATAAGGGGCTGCGGCTTTCCGAAGAGCATAAGAAAAAGGGGCATGGCAGCCACTGCAAGGATAGAAGCGAGAGAAATATAGTTCCATATCATTACAATTATGATAAACAGGACAAGGCTGCAGAGACACGATAATGGGGAGAACGCGAAGTATACGCCCAGCCCCGTTGCTACTCCTTTTCCCCCGCGAAATCTAAGAGAACTGGGGAACATGTGGCCTAATAGAGCGCATATACCGATCCCGGCCAGGGCTGTTTCATTCCATGGTCCTGCCTGAGAAAAAAAGTAAGAAAATAGCATCACCGGGACAAAACCCTTAAGCATATCGAGGAGTAGTGTAATGATCCCCCATTTTGTACCGAGCTCTCTGGCCACGTTGGTGGCCCCGATATTTCCGCTGCCCCGCTTGGTGATGTCAATTTGCGCCACAAATCTGGCGATTATTTTCCCAAACGGGATTGCACCCGCCATATAGGCCGCTATGCCAAAAAGAACGGTTTCAAATACCATTTAAAACCTCTAACCCGGTTAAAGCAGCCTCCGGCTCAGCGAGGATTAAACTTAAAGCCTCACGCAAACCCGAAAAGACGCGAAGGTTTTTAGACTATTTGACGAATCTTTAAGTAATGAGAATATATTTTTTTCACCAGTGATGCAATCTCTTTTTCGCTCACCAGGGACGCTACGGAGACAGGTTAAAACCATGAAATTAATGGTTATGGACGGACAGGGCGGGGGCATCGGAGCAACCATTATAAAGGGGCTTAGACATTCAATAGGTGCCGACCTGGAAATCTTGGCACTTGGGACCAATTCAATTGCAACATCGAGGATGATGAAGGCCGGGGCCAACAGGGGTGGTACAGGAGAAAATGCCATTATTTGTACCAGCCAGGTGGTGGATTTGATAATTGGACCCCTCGGTATTTTAGTGGCCAATGCAATGATGGGTGAAGTAACGCCCAAAATGGCGTCGGCAGTGAGTTCAAGCAAGGCAAAAAAGGTTCTGATTCCTCTAACACAGGAAAAAATCAAGATCGTTGGGGTTTCAGATGAGCCTTTGCCCCATCTGGTAAACCAGATAATAAAGACGGTCAGGGAGATAATTTGAGATGTGTGAATCAACCGCGTATATCTTGAAGGACGGGAAGGAAGAGCTTGTTTTTGAGGGGGTGGATCTTTTAGAGAGCAGTGATGACGGTGTGAAGATGGTAGACATATTTGGCGAAGAAAAGATCATTCGCGCAAAGGTGAAACGCTTTTCCCTTTTGGATCATAAGATAATCTTGATGCCCATGTAAAAACTCATTTTTACATGGATTTAGGGATTCGGGAATTTGGGAATTGCGAATTATTATAATTTGTTAGTCCTAAGGGTATCACTCAAAATCCTCAACTTTTCGATTTTTTACGAAACCATCAATCTTGCTGAACCCGTAAAAAGTCAGAAAGCTCCCGTTATTGTCATTCCCGCAAACGCGAGAATCCAGGGGAATCAGTCACTTCTGGACTCCCGCGTTCGCGGGAGTGACGGCTTTGGAGACTTTTTGCGACGCCATCAATCTTGGAACCAAATTAACGCCAAAAGGGAGAGCGCTTGAAGTTTATCCCGTTAAAGGCATGCTTTATTTATCTGTAGTGATCTAAGAAGTGTTAACATGCCTTTCATTTAGACTTAATGTGCTTATCTTGCTGTAAAGATCGGGTTTCTCAAATAGGCATTATTCAAATTTAACAACTTCAGTAACCACCGCAGCCTGTACAGGCAACGGCGAGGAAAGGAGGGTATTGAGATGATAAAGGCGTTTGCTGAGAAAATTGTGTGGCTTGGCCATGACGGATTTCGTATTGATGGCGCAAAGACGATCTACATTGACCCATACCAGATCGAGGGAGGTCCAGTGGCTGATGTTATCCTTATCACTCATGAGCATTTTGACCACTGTTCACCCGAGGATGTTGAAAAGATTCAGGGACCTGATACGGTAATTGTTACTGAGAAAGATTCTGCAAAAAAGCTCACGGGTGATGTGAGGGTAGTAAAACCCGGAGACACGGTTGATTTAGGGGATGTCAAAATCGACGTGGTTCCTTCTTACAACACAGACAAGGACTTTCATCCAAAAAAGAATGCCTGGTTGGGTTTTATTGTAGAGATAGACGGGATCAAGCTTTACCACGCTGGCGATGCCGATTTTATCCCGGAGATGAAGGACCTCGAGGTAGATATCGCGCTTCTGCCGGTATCGGGGACATACGTAATGACCGCGGACCAGGCCGTAAAGGCCGCACTCGCCATCAATCCCAAACTCGCCATCCCCATGCATTACGCCGCAATTGTGGGGGATATCCAGGACGCACTAAATTTTGAGAAGGCGCTTGCAGGGAAGGTCGACGTTATGGTCCTGGAAAAAAAGTAGAGCTCTGAATTCAAGCAGGGTATTTCTGAACCCTGCAGCATATACCTTTGAGATTGGGGGTGCCGAATTCTTTTCCCACTTTATCCACGGATGTAAGGATGTTGAGATTGGACTTTGTCCAATTATCATGAGAGGTTATATCCTCTTCCGGGAACCACCAGCCGTATGAGGCATTGATAACATCCGGGTGCACACGTTCTGTCAAATGTGCTGTCTGGGTGATCTGGCCCTGCTTTGTGGCAATGATCACCCTGTCTCCTTCATGAATACCGAGTCTTGACGCGGTTTCCGGGTGGATTTCCGCTACGGGCTCGGGGCTCTTCTTTCTCAATCTCTCGACCCACCTGTAGGATGAGTGCATATAATAAGGGTTTTTGGCACTTGTCAATACCAGGGGGAACTCCGGATCATCTTCCGGCTGCTGTACATATTCCGGCAAGGGTCGGAGACCAAACTTTTCTGAAGTGCTGAGACAGAGTTCCACCTTATTGGTCGGGGTTTTGAAACCACCTGACTCGTACTTTTTGAATTTAACCTCCCCCTTCAGATATCCCAATTCAGCAAACTGGCTATACCTTAGATCGCTCGGCTTGAGGATGGCCCCAAGGAGGTCTTCGTAATCATCAAACCAGTATTCCTCCGGTGTCATTGCATGGCCTAAGGCATTGAGTATCTTAATATCGGGCCAGCATTCTTCCGGCGGATCCACCACTTTTGGCCGCGCTAAAATATAGCCGTGACCCAATCCGTAATGGCCGATGTCGTTGAACTCAAAATGGGTAGCAGCCGGTAGGACGAGATCTGCAAGGGCGGCAGTGGGGGTCATGAAAATATCGGCGACTACCAGAAAATCAAGTTTTTTTAACGCGTTAAATGTCATATGGCTGTCTGCGTAGGCAAGAAGGGGGTTAGAGCATTGAACATAGGCCCCTCTGACCGCATAGGGAATTTCTTCAAGAATCGCTTTTCTCAGAAACACGGGTGGCACGGTCATGAGTTTGGGGATGGTATGATAATGGGCATGGATCATCTCTTTTCGTTTTGAAGGGAGTAGATCGGCCCTGACGAATTTACCGAGAGGCAGGATCGTGGGTTCATTGGCATGGATATTGCCCCCCGGGATATCCAGATTCCCGCATATTGCCATGAGGGAGACAAGTGCCCTTGCCGTATCAAATGTGTTGACGTTTTGCTCTATTGCATTCCCCCACTGTATGGCAGCCGGCCGGGATCGGGCATAGAATCGTGCGGCTTCCCGGATAAGATCCGGCGCCACCCAGGTAATGGCCGACATCTTTTCAGGGCTGTAATCCTTTACATGCCGGGCCAATTCCTCAAACCCGTACGTCCAGTTCCGAACAAACTCATTATCAAAAAGCTGTTCTTCTATAACTACATTTAACATAGCTAAAGCCAGAGCATTATCTGTTCCGGGCTTTAATTGGAGCCACAATTTAGCTTTTTTGCCCAATTCTGTTTGTCTGGGATCAACCACAATCAATTCCGTGCCGGTCCTGACCTGCTCTAAAAGACCGCTGCAGATCTCTCCCTCCTCATTGGTGCTGGTCAGGTTGCTCCCCCAGACCACCACGACCTTGCTCTTATAATGAGAATCCATCACCGGATAGAAACCGCACGTATGCAGCCCGGTAACCTCCCGTGGCGCATGGCACACGTCCTGGACAGACACCACATTGGGAGAGCCGAACATGTTGGCCAAACGGATCAGGACAAAATGTTCCATCCCTTTTGGCATGCCCTGGCAGAAGGCCACACCCCTGGCTCCATATTGTTCTTTGATCCTCATGAAACGGTCACGGATCGTATCTATTGCCTCCGGCCACGAGATCCGGTCCCAATTTCCCGCACCCCGTTCCCCGACCCGTTTCAGGGGATATTTGAGCCTGTCAGGATGGGTGAGACGGTCCGGTGACGCCAGACCCTTGGGGCACACATATCCTTTGTTCAGAAAACCGTCCGGGTCACCCTTTACCCTGACAATCGTGTTGTCTCTTACACCCACTGATATGGCGCATCCGCCATGGTCCATCCGTGCGCAGTGTGTTTTTATCCATTTGATATCGTTTTCCATTTCCGTATTCTTCCTCTGGTCCTTTACAAATTTCGGGGTTGGTTTATATTTCGGATAACAAATCTCTCACAGAGCCCACAGAGTACACGGAGAAAACAAGAACCGGTCAACGCCTACAAAGAAAAATACAACCGTCAGAAGTTTCCAAGAGGCCCAAGTTAAAGCCAACCAATACCTTTTTAAGATCTGTTAGTTTCAAGTTTCCAATTTCAAGTTTCAATTCTCTTTCTGAATCTGTTTTAAGGTCTGCCACAGGTCTTCTACCTGCTTTTTTGTCTCTTTCAAAGTCTTATCGTTATGTATGACAAAATCGGCATAGCCCACCTTTTCATCTATGGGTAACTGTGCCTTCAGAATGTTCGCTGCCTCTTCCATGGTGATACTGTCTCGTTCGGCCAGGCGTTTTACCTGCTCTTCCTGTGGGATGTAAACTACAAGATTCTTGTGAAATATGTACTGCAGGTTCAGCTCGATCAGGAGCGGGATCACCACCTGGATGATAGCACCCGGGTCCTCTGCCGCGATTTCATTTACCTGTTTGACAAATCCCTCATTGATCCTGGGATGTGTGAAGCTTTCCAGTTTCTTTCTCTTTTCAAAATCTCTGAAAACGATATCTGAGAGCATTTTACGATCCAAGGTCCCGTCTTCCTGGAGGACCTGTTTCCCAAAATAGTCCACGATCTCTTTTAAGGCCGGTTGTCCCGGTTCAACCACCTCTCTTGCAATAACGTCAAAATCAATGATTGGAGCACCCAGCTCCTCTAACATATTGGCCACGGTAGTCTTTCCACTGGCAATACCACCCGTCACACCCAGCAACAGGCGCTTATCTTTTCCCCTGATGGCCTCCAACTGGTTCAAACCCCCGTAGGACATGGGGAAGGCCGCGGTAAGGTCCTGTTCAGCACCCGCATAACTGATCGGATAGCGGATGCCCCTGCGGTAAAGGGCCTCCATCCCCCTCAGGGCCTTTTCCATCATACCGGCAGGGATGGCCATGACCAGGTCCTCATCCTGTGCGTGGCCATAGCGGCGTTCTCCATAACAGGGGATCGTTAAAGAGGGCTTTCCTGTGAGGTAGCATCTAACAATGGCATCTGAACAGGAGGACTCTCCCACGCAAAAAAACTGCATCACCTCATAATCTTCAAACTGCAGCGAGTTGATCAGGAGCATCATCTGGGCCGGGTTTGCATAGATGAGCACAATATCGGGTTCAAACGGCTTATAGGCCAATGGGGCCATTGCCAGGGCTTCATATTTTCCTAAGGGGAGACGTGGTATGGATGCCTCATATTTCCTGCCGTCTTCCTTGGTTTTGACCCAGACGATGCTTCGAAATGTACCATCCCTGTTCGCCTCGGGGACCTCGGTGAGGCCAAGGATCGAGGGGCAGGTCGGGTTCATGAAATCCTCTAACTCGACACCAACAGTCCAATCAAAATTTCTCACAAGGGTGATCATCTGACAGAGAGTGACCTTGTGGCGGGGTCTCCGCATAAAAGGGATCTCGCTGAGATCTTCCTTTTTTTCCAACATCTTAAAGGCCACGGGAAAGGATTTGAGCCGCATCAAAAGCTCTATCCTCCTGATGATTTTCTCCCAATCACGCTCTTTTTCCATCTCAGCTACTCCTTTGCGCCTATCTCTGCTCTGAAAGCTAACGGTGAATAGTTGCCCCCCTTTAAGGCCTCAACCAGTTCCTCTTCGTTCGTAATTGTACCACTGAACCGGGTAGCATAAACCCCCACCTCTTCCACTTCGTGGGCATCGCTTCCTCCGGTTCCCGGCAGGTCAAGACCTTCGGCCACTTGAGAAGAGAAGCGATTCTCTTTGTCGGATACTTTGCTGTTAAGGACTTCCACGGCATCCACATGTTTAAAAAGAGGCCGCTCCATGGCCTTCTCAGGCGTGAGCCCTAACTGACCGATTCCGAATGTGAGAAAACCTCGAAAAGGGTGGGCCGCAATGATAAACCCACCGGTCTTGAGAACCTTTTTCCTGAGTTCGTCCAGCCGCATAATTTCATTGATATCCTCATCAAATCCGAAGACGAGCATATCGCCCTGATCCGTGGCAATCTCGTTTCCTCCGAGGATGAGAAAGTCGTGTCTTTCTCTCAACTCCGCCAGAGTTCTTGGGTCCCATACATGGTTATGGTCGGTCAGACAGATCCCGTCGAGCCCTATGCGTTTGGCCTCAGTCACCAGATCCTCAAGCGGAGCCGAGCTGCAGGGGGAAGCCTCCGAGGTATGAACGTGGAGATCAATTGCCAGCCCCTCAGCTAAACCTCCCTTGACAGGTTTCGCCATCCCCTGGGCAAGGTCATCTCTGGCCGGGCCAGGGGAATTGAGGGAATCTTTCAGGGTAAGATTGCTCTTGCCGCCCTTTTCCGCTTCAATTTGGATGACCGAAGCGGCGTCCAGCGCCGCATCGCAGCATTCCATCAGGATGTTTGCAAAATGCCTGCAGGACTTCCGACCCACGGTTTTCTGAACCCTCTGCCTGAATCCCTCTTCCAACAGATGGAATCCCACTGCTTCCTGAAGAAAGGGCACGGCCCTTGGGCATTCCGAGTTCTCCATGCGTGTCCACTTTCCCTCGATGGACACGATTTCCAAGTCAGGCAGGGTAATGGCGACATCCACCTCCATACCATAGATGTCGTCTTCAAGAATGCCACGGATGAGCAGGATGCGCTCATCTTTTCTATAAATACTGACAAGTTTGTGTCTACTGAAGGTCAACATGAGCGATGCCTTTCTACTGTCAAACTGGGGTACGTTACTTGAAACTGGAAACTCGAAACTTGATGATCTCGTAAAAGGCTCCAAGGCCGTCACTCCTGCGAAAGCGGGAGTCCATAAGTGATTGATTTCCCTGGATTCCCGCGTTCCCGGGATTGACAAAACCAGGTGATTTCTAACTTTTTACGAATTCATCAAACTTTGTAAGAAATCACGATTCAGGGCGTTATCAAGTTTCAAATTTCAAGTTTCAAACCGGTCTTCAGGGGGGCTCGATCCCATCCATAAGCGGGCTTTCCGGTGAAAGGGCCGCACAACTGTTGTACAGCCGGGGACTGTTTTTGACCATATTGGCAAAATAATCCCGTTCTTTCTCTTTGTCCTCGGGCGCCGAAAGAAGGACCTGTTTGGTAAAAGAGAGAATAATCCCGTTACAGCACTCCCCGATCATGAAGACCAGTTTTTTTTCGATTGCACTCGTTCCCATAAGACCTGTGATAATTTTTTTGATACCCGGTCCTACCCGTACACCAATCACCTTTCGAAGGGTTTCATGGATATGAGGGTTTTCGGGTTCTGAAGACCGCCGAATCTCTCCTGCAATGTCAGTGATTTCAAGATGAGGAGTCTTCACATGAATCACCAAACGGAGATCCATAAGGGTATCCTGCAAGCAGCAAGAGGAGACCATGGTTTGTTCGTCGGGCTGCTCCACTGTAGTAGCGTTGTTTCTTGAAAAGCATAGGATATCAGTCATCAGACCCTTCTCCTTTTTTAACCGGCTTGATAGTACAGAAGGACCAGCGGCTGCCAATGCCTCCCACCATCGAAACCCATCCCGTGAACCTGTCCCGTCGCACCCCTTCGACCAGTTTTGGGCTGTAAAGGGGGAGCCAGGGGAGGTCGCGCATTATTATGTCCTGCATATCCCATATGAGTTTTTTTCGCTTTCCCGGATCCATGGCGCCGGCACTGGCGTCGGCAACACGGTCAAAGCGGGGATTATTGTACCCGCTGGTGTTCCAGCCTTTGGGATTATTATTTCCGGAGATGAAAAAATTTCTCAAATAGTCAGGATCTAATGAGAGGTTACCGTATCCCAATACAAAGATATCAAATTGACGGCGTGTCTTGACCTGTTGAATCAGGGATCTCAGAGGCATTGTTTTGGATGTGGCAGGTATTCCTAATAGCTTGAGCCACTCCCGAATGATGAGCCCTACCATGGCCCTTTTCGGGTCATAATCCGCGGGAGGCGTGAGGATGGTAAATTCCTTCATGGGGTTACCATCGGGCAGGCGGATTTCTTCCCCGTTGACCACTTTTCCTGATAGGGTAACAGGTGAGCGTTCCCACGAGTACCCGCCTTCGCTGAGAATCGAATAGGCTTTTCGGATCCGATCCTCTCTTGAAAGCCCCTCGCCATATGCAGGGACGTTTGGATTATACCAGAAGACATTACCTGATGGGACAATGGAGTTTGCCCTCAGGGCATATCCCTGTATGATTTTTCTGATAATAAAACGCTTATCCGTTAACAGCGCGACGGCCTTCCTGAAATAGATATCATTAAAGGGCTTCTTTCTGACATTAAATCCAACATAATAGAGGGCGCTTTTCTCATTGGTGAAAATCCTGATGTCTTTGTCTGCCTCCAGGTCCTGAAGATAGCCCTGCTGAAGCCCCCACCAGAACATGTCAACGCTTCCCTTGAGGAGTGCCAGGATTGCGGCGTCCGTGGTACCGAAAAACTTGTATATAATCCCATCAATATAAGGCCCCAGGAGATACCCCGAGATCTCTTTTCCCTGGCCGAAGAAATGCTCGTTCTTTTCAAGCAGAAGGGCTCCCCCCTTTTTCCATTCCTTCAGGACGAATGGTCCGTTGCTCACCGGGTCGTTCACCTTCTCATTGAGCAGCGCCAAAAGCGGTTCTTGTAAATTTTTTAAGTTGGCAGCAATGGCCTCCCATCTCTTTTTCTGAACAATGGGTGTTGTGAGGGTCCTGGACAGAAAGATAGCCCTGGGCTCTCTAAGGAAAAAACGGACAGTGTGTTTATCCGGTGTCTCAATCTTTTTGATAAACTCCCATTTCGACAGAAAGCGGGGGACCTTGAAGGTCTTGATGATATTGCCCGTAAAGGCTACATCCGCTGAGGTCAACTCGGTCCCGTCCGACCATTTGCACGGTCTGATTTTTATCGTATAGGACAGGGCGGCCGGATCATACACGGGATCATCCGCAGCCAGCCATGGAACCAGTTTCAAGTTCTTGGGTTCTCGAATATAGAGAGGTTGATAAAGCTGGCAGAGGACTTTGTTGGACCAGGTATCAGTGGCCCGCCATATATTGAGTGTCTTGGGCTCTTCCAAAAGACCGATTGTGATGATCTCCTCCGCATAGGCCTTAGATACCCAATAGACCGGATCGATCAAAGCCCCTGAGAGGAAAAGGAGAAAGAGAGTATATATGCAGGCCTTACCGGCCGGTTTTCCATGGATGTTTTGGGTGTTGTTCATGGTTCCCTCCAGTCTGTTCCGGGAAACGGTTTTAGGGTGTTTCACTGAGGCACTTCATCAGAGGATGTCATATTATAAATTTTTTGGGTTTGTACATCGGTATGATCATACACGGAATAGTCGGCTGATTCAATGCCTTAAAGTCATAGAGAAAATTTGGGGTTGCCCCGAAAATATCTTCTACTATAATTGAGGTGACCAAAAAATTCTCTCTTTTTCCACATGTACAGAAGATATGGAACGTTATCCGGCCGAGCATACATTTGACGCTCTGCAAAGAAAAATGGTGTTTGTTGACGGACCGAGGCAGGTGATAAAAACAAACAACCCCCCTTTATCAGTCATATTTGACTGAAAAAGCCTTGACTATCAATCCGTTTACTATATAATGCACCGATGAAAAGATTCATAGAGGACAATTTAATAAAATGGAAAGATGAGGAAGGACGTAAACCCCTTATTCTTTCGGGCGCCCGCCAAGTTGGGAAATCGTACCTGATTGAACAGAATTTTGCTCCTCATTTTGACCAGCTTTTGAGTATTAACTTTGAAAAGCAGCCCGAATACAACAACTGTTTTGAATCAGGGTACAGCACTGCCAGCATCTTAAGGAAGATAGAGGCACTTGCAGGCAGGAGAATAAGGATTGGAAGCACACTTGTTTTCTTTGATGAAATTCAGTTTTGCCCCAAAGCCATCATTGCCCTGAGATATTTTTTTGAAGAAATACCGGCCCTGCACATCATCGCTGCCGGGTCATTGCTTGAATTCACCATTGAAAAAATCTCAGTCCCTGTTGGACGAGTTACATTCAGGCACTTGGGCCCCATGTCATTCGAGGAGTTTCTGTATAACTCAGGGAATCAATTTCTTCTTGATGAAATAAGGAGCCATTCTATCATCATGCCTTTTCCTGAAGCACTTCATAACAGGGCCACTGCGTTGGTTAAAGAATATATGGCGGTCGGCGGTATGCCTCAGGTTTTAGCGAGTTTTATCGAACATCAGGATTATTTACGATGTCAGGAATTATTGTCTGACCTTCTTGAATCCTATATCAAAGATTTCCCGAAATACAACTCTAAGTACTCTGATTTGAAATACATCGATACCGTATTCTCCAGGGTTCCCCATCTTGTTGGGAATCAATTCAAATTTGTTCAGATTTCCCGTGACATTCAATCGAAATATCTAAGGAATGGGCTTGAGTTACTCAATAAAGCTGATCTTGTTAAATTAATATACAAAACCAGCGGGATTCCGCTTGGGGCCAATTATAACCCTCAGCGTTTCAAACTGCTGTTTCTTGACATTGGCCTTATGCAAAGGGGCTGTGATCTCAACATATCCCGCTGGATTACCGACAGTCACCATTTGATTAATGCAGGTCCTGTATGTGAACAGTTTGTTGGTCAAGAGATCTGCGCAAATTCGAACTTTAAACGCGAAAGACTTTTTTTCTGGGGGCGGGATAAACGCGGCAGCTCCGCAGAAGTTGACTACATGGTTGAACACGCTCATGGCGTAACCCCTGTAGAAGTCAAGGCCGGCGCCTCTGGCAGATTGAAAAGCATGCATCTATTATTAGACACCTACCGTGACCTATCTGAAGGAATCAAGGTATCGCTCGATAATTTCGAAAGAAAGAACAATATTCAGTCCATCCCCATTTACGCCTTTGGAAGCTGGCTTCGAGAAAAGCGCCTGCGTTAACCCGCTGACAACACCATTATTCAATAGGGCGTCAAATTTTCATTTGGTTGACTTTAAAAGGATGTGTAAGAGTTGGCTCTCGGTGCAGTTAAGCAACCAATACCATATCCAATTCCTGCTCTTTCTTCCTGAGCCTTTTTATGAGAACATGGAGTAGGTTGTAATATGCTGTTTTGCGACACGGTCATGCGTCATTATCCTCGAAAGAAGTGGCCGGATTTAGTCCTGGTTCCTTAGTTTCATCCTTTGCTCTGGGTCGAATACTCAAAAACCGTTATCTCTGCAGTTCTTCTTTAACCGCAAGCCCGACCTTTGCCATGGTCCACACATAATCAGGTTTGTCTGTTTCAAATACCAAATAACCACCGCTTCCACTTAGATCAGTCCATTCCCCGATTATGTTTACTCCAGCTGAATTTAAATTACACACAATTTCTATTGACAGGAGATAATAGGATTATTTCTAGTAATCAGGCAAATCTGATGGTGTCCTAAGCCGTGAGAGGCCGGAACGAGTCAAAGGATTTCTCTATCGATTTAATGCAAGCCTCTCGTTGAACTCCTCGGGGCTGAATGTGTATTCCTGAGTCCCGTAGCACTCTACGGAAAAGGAAGCACATACGCTGCCCATCCTGGCGCTCTCCTCGACATCCTTACCACGAACAAGACCACTGATCATCCCTCCCCTGTACGAATCCCCGGCGCCTGTCGGGTCCCGCACAATCTTTGCTCTAGCCGCAGGGATCTTTATTTCACCATTGAGCGTGGATATCCGTGACCCAAGCTCGCCCATGGTCACAATAATCGTCCTTGCGTGCTCAAGTAAGGCCTCTTTTTTTAGCCCGGTCTTATTCAGGATCAGATCCAGTTCATAATCATTTGAGATCAGAATTCGACAGCCATCTATGGCCTGGACAAGGTCTTCCGGTTCCAGCATGGGTATCGACTGCCCAGGGTCAAATATATAATCGATCCCTCTTGCCTTACATAGACGAGGGTAGTTCACCATATCCTCAAGATTACCGGGCGAGACGATAACAATGGTCTCCTTTGGGTTGAGGTTGTCAAATTCAAGCGAGGAGGAATAGTTCATAGCACCCGGGTTGAACCCGGTGATCTGATTGCCTGCCTTGTCGGTGGTGATGTATGCACTTGCAGTGAACTCATCCTTTATAATCTTGATGTTATCGGAAGAGATACCATTCTTTTTCATCCATTCAAGATACTTATGCTCTTCTTGACCTAATGTGGCAGAAATTTCGGGCTTTTCACCCAACAATGTGAGTGCATAAGCGATATTGCCTGCCGTGCCGCCGAATTTCTCCGTTATGCCGTTTATCTGGAAACAAACGTTCAAGGTATGCACCTTCTCGGGGAGGATGTGATCCGAAAAATACCCGGGGAAATCCATAATCCTGTCATATGCGAGTGAACCGGAAACAATGATATCCATAATTAATATAATACCTCTCAAATTAGTTCAAAATCGTCATCAGCGATACAATTCAACCATTTGTGCGCACTGGGTTCAGTCGATTCGAAATGAGACATCCATAGGCTTTTTCTCTCCCTTTTGTTCATTCATGGCCATAGGAAAATTCCTCCTAATGTCAATAAAACGAAAAAGGCTCTTGCACACCGTATCCTTTGGTGTTACGCATTAGCCTTTGGCAGTCCTATTAGGCGCCTTCCCGCTTGAGTCATGTTTGCAGAAAGTCAAAATTTCACTGAAGAAAAGCATACATCAACCCGCCATACTTTTTACTCAGAATTTCAGAGTTTAGCAGGGTCATTTGAGTATAAGATACGTGCATTCTGTCTCATATTGGCTGCATATTGTCAAGGCTGCCAGATCAATTCTTCTCTTTTTTACCGTCAAATCGAACAGATGGTTGATATAGCATCACCTCAGCGGACAAGGAGATCAGTCTGATTTTATGCCTTATTTCCCTTCCAAGACCTCCTTCAGCTTTTCAGCAAATGGTGCAATGGAAAACGGTTTCTGGATGAATCCTTCGGCGCCCGCATCCAGGATGGCCTGGGCTGGTCCGTCAATGGAATAACCGCTGCACACGATCACTTTCAGATCGGGTCTTGCTTCCATTATTATAGGGTAAACCCTGCCCCCATCCATATCAGGCAGCTTTATGTCGAGGAGTGCGAGGTCAATCTGGCCATCAAAAGTCTTGGCTTTAGAGAATTCCTGCCATAATTCAACATTAAATCCTTTAGGTTGGTTGTCTTCCAAATATTCTACAGGAGGGAAATTCTTGTCCCCGGCAACGACAATTTTACTATCCGCATGAGAGTTCCTGAATGCCAAAGTAAAAGAAAGGTAGAAAAAAGATATTGTCAAGAAAATGAGCACTTTTATTCTCATGTCTTTTTGCCTCACAATTATAGTTGGATAGATGTCGGTCTTTATCTCATGATTAAGATGATAATTAAAGCCCCCAACAGAAGGAGCAAATTTCTGTCAATAGCATTTACGACCTGAGATGTTTTGTCATGGGGTAACCTTCTGGGTAGAGGTTGAATGGTTGGTTGAGATACCAATATTCGATGAAATGACAACAAACGCCTTCTGTCAAGATAAAATGGGCTTCCGGGAATCTCATTAGTATCGACGATTTTCGGTAAACTGCTTTAAATGGGCTAATTGAATTTGAAACCGGAACCGTTTGCATAAAAAAGCCCCGGCGCGCTTATGCGCACAAGGGCTTTTGCAAATATCTTGGATGAATTTCTAATAAAATTGAAAGGTAAGAGAGAGAGCAAGTTTTGCGCCATCGGGCTATGGGACATGACAAAACCCAATATAGAGTTGTCTTGACAGGAAATAATTGATCTTAAGTCGTTATTGTCTCCCCAAACCCGGCTTATGTCAACAATAAAGCGATTTGATCGGGCAAGAAGAGAAATGCATCACATCTTGATTAGAGTTTTAATTTATTAGTTTGAAATCGAGCGCTCCGATCCTATAATTCTTATTTTATTTCTTTCGTAATCGGCCCTTTTGTCATTCAGGGTTTCGCAGACAACCCCTTTTCCTGTTTTACCCTTTCGTATAGCCAGATCTTGATCAAGGCCCCTCGATCCACTCCTATGGTCTCTCTGATACCGTCGATCTCTCTGACCAGATCTTCCGCAACATCAAGTGTGATGCGTACTTTTTTTCCATGCCGAATTACTTTGGCCCTGGAAATGTCAATTAAATCATGTAGGTCTTCACCATTATCGAATCGCCGGTCAAATTCTTCCGTACTGTTAGCCGTCTTCTTTTTCACCATAGAGATTTGCCTCCCGCCTTCTCGCTCGTCTTACCGATATGATTCTTATTGCTTCCCCACGCCTGGTAAAGATCGCAGACCACAATTTCTCGTCAAATTTCCCTATCAGAATACTTCTGCTTTCAAGTGGATATGGGCTTTGGATTTCAACCCGGTTGCTATCATTCCATATAGCTTTTGCCGTTTCGAAATCAATGCCGTGTTTGATCTGATTATTATGACTCTTTTCATCATCCCATTCAAACATGATACAGCTATTGTACATATTTTAAACAAAATTACAACAAAATACTGACTATGGGGTCAACCCGTTGATTAGTGATTAATCCGGCATTGAACCCTCCAATTCTGCTGGCGCATCATTGTAAGAATCCCCGCCCAAAGGACGGGGCTTTAAAAGGCCTAATAAAATGAGTTGGCTGGTAAATAATTGCGGGCTGGAAGAAATCGTGGGAAGGGGTACAGTCAATCACTCCCCATTGGGTAATGGTGGGAACTGCCGCAGTTCATGGTGCGCCCCAAATACACTCGACATCATAGTCTTTGAACTGTTTGTCTACGGTCATAATGGGCAACCCTTCCATCTGCGCCTGGGATATGAGGAGGCGATCAAAAGGATCCCTGTGATGGAGGGGCAATGATGCCACATGCAGCGCGTGTGTATGGTTAATGGGAAGTGGCCTTATGGCGTCTCGCATCAATCTTGGAGGAATAAATTTTTCCGGATCTTCCGGGAGGGGCAGTTTAGCGAGCGCATACTTGATAGCGATTTCCCAACTGCTGGCCGCAGACAAAAAAATTTCATTATGACCGTCCATGATGAGCTGTTGCGATTCGGGCCCAAGCTTTTCCGGGGTTGTTATCCACCACAGCCAACAATGGGTATCAAGTAGTATTTTCATGTCTCGAAATCATCCAAAGCCCCGTCAGACAACGGCGCATCAAAATCATCCGGAACCAGGAATTTCCCCCTATCCAAACCCGGCTTACGCTTCAAAACGGTCTCCCGCAAGCCGGTTAGCCGTGCGACGGGCTTTCCGGCCTTTGCTATGATGAACTCTTCTCCGGCCGAAACCCTGTTCAGCAATCTTGAGAGGTGGGTTTTTGCCTCATGGACATTGATCGTTTGCATTGGACGTCTCCATGCTAAAATAAATCTTCAATTAAGCATAAGAACAGACTAAGCTAAGAACTAAGTCAAAGTCAAGCAGAAAGCAATAAGGCTCATTATTCTGTTGGTTTTGTCGCAAACGGGAATGAATTCGACTTTTTAAGTGCATATCATTATAGAGCCCTGGAAAAGTTTCCAAAGCCGTCACTCCCGCGAAGCTTGTCCTCGACTCCGATCGGGGAGCGGGAGTCCACAAGTGGTTGATTTCTTATCCCGCGGGGTGAGAAATCTGACTTTTCTCGAATTCATCATCTCTGATTGACAATATTAAGCTATAACCTAATTTTATCTTGACAATATTAGCTTACGGGCCTATATTGTCTGACATGAAAAGGATATTATACGAAAATATCTGGGAAAGGCTTTCCGCACATAAACAAATGGTTTTTATTGCAGGGCCGAGACAGGCAGGTAAAACCACTTTCACAGAGATTCTGGCCGAAGATTTTAATAATTCACTCTATTTTAACTGGGATATCCTTGACGAAAAGCGAAAACTGATCGAAAACCCCTCTTTTTATGAAGAAGTCCATCGCAGAGACAATTCCATACCGCTCATCATATTTGATGAGCTGCATAAATATTCAAACTGGAAGAATTACCTCAAGAGTGTATACGACCGTGATAAAGGCAACTATAAATTTGTTGTATCCGGCAGCGGCAGGCTGGATATGTATCAAAAAGGAGGGGATTCACTCGCCGGAAGGTATTTTATTTTTTATCTGTGGCCGTTTACCCTTGCCGAGCTTGCAGGGAACAATCTCACGTTTGAGAAATTCCTGTCCAATCCCATTGAAGTTCGTGCCTGCCCAAATGAAACACAACCTATCTGGAATAAATTATGCCAATTCACCGGATTTCCGGACCCATACCTTGATGGAACAGGTGAATTCTACCGGATCTGGTCAAATACCTACAAAAAGCAGCTCTTACGCGAAGATATTCGTGATCTCGCATCACTTCGCAGGATTGAAGATGTCGAAATACTGTTTTCTCTGCTGCCTTCTAAGATCGGGAGCCCGCTTTCAATGGCAAGTCTTTCCAGAGATATTCACGTGTCATTTGACAGCATCAGGAACTGGATTGAGATCTTTGAAAATTTCTTTATGGTCTTCAGAATAGCTCCGTGGACCAAAAAAATATCAAGGGCTATAACCAAGGAGAAAAAGCTGTATCTCTTCGATTATGCCGGGATTGATTCCCCGGCAGCAAAATTTGAAAATATGGTCGCTCTGGAACTTTTTAGGGCAGTGTCAAACTGGAATGATCTCGGGCTCGGGAATTTTTCTTTGCATTATTTAAGAAACAGAGACAAGGAAGAAGTTGACTTTCTGATTTCAAACAATCACAAACCTCTCCTTCTTATTGAAACCAAATTATCAGATGATTATGCATCAAAAAGTCTGATAAAATTCCAAAAGGTTCTCAATATCCCGGCGGTCCAGCTTGTCAATAAGGGTGATATCTGCAAACTTGTCTCCAACAATAATTTGAAAATAATGATCATCAGCGCAGATCACTGGCTGTCATTGCTGCCATAGGAGACTGTCCGGGAATGGCTTTTTTCCTGGATTCCCGCGTTCGCGGGAATGACGAAAACGGGTCAGTGGCTTTTTAGGAATTTGTCAACTTCCCCGATGCAAACGGGATAAATAAGCACTTCAAACTTTAGGCATTTTAGGCTTTTAAATCCGCCTCCTCCTCCGGAGGTGGTCTTTTGACTAACCCATAACCCATGGTTTATAACTCGTTTATGTCAGACCACCAGAATCAGCATGTTGATACCCTGAAGAAATGGATAAACAGGGGCATAACGTCCATGGCCGTTTTTGGGCTTTCAGGATCGGCACAGTCCTATTTCTTTTCTGAAGTGCTGGCCGACCTTGACAGACCCTGTCTCGTCATCCTCCCTGAAAGAAAAGACGCCGAACGGCTTTATAAAGAGCTCCAGTTTTTTATGGGTGGTTCGGAGACCGGGGATGGCTCTCCCGCCTTGAGGCTCCATCAGTTTTTTTCCTATGACATGTCTCCCCTGACCGGGCTCAGCCCCCACCGGGAGTTGATCACCCGGCGCATCAGGGCCCTCTATGCCCTGACATCGGACAATAATCCTGTGGTCATAACTTCGGTGGAAGCACTCTGCTTCCGGATCATCCCGAAGGAATCTCTGCTCAACTCTTTAGAATACTTTGAAACAGGAGAGGAGGTCGACAGAGATCTTTTTTTAAGAGGGCTGGAAATCAACGGCTATCAACGCACATCATTGGTGGAAGAAAGGGGAGATTACTCTGTCCGGGGAGGTGTTATAGATATATTCTCACCCCTTTACCCCCTGCCCGTCCGTCTTGAGTTCTGGGGGGACCGGCTCGAATCGATCCGTCAATTTGATCCCATAAGCCAGCGTTCAATGAACCAGTCAAAAGAGATGATTCTCCTTCCTGCCGGGGAAATCATCATGGATGAGCCGAATATTTCGCGTGCCAGATCCATGGGGAGGCTTCCGAGACAGCCGGAAGACGGGATGGGTTTCCCCGGACAGGAGGCCTGGCTCAATCATTTTTATCCCCATCTCGACACACTCTTCGAATATCTGCCTGAAAACGGGATCATAACCTTTATTGATCCACACCGTATGGAATCTGAAGGCCGGAAGATAGAGAAGAGATTTCATAAAGACGAAGAGAAATTCCGCGAAGAATCGGCCGGAAAAGGGGCACCCTTTCCTGATATTGACGGGGTCTTTGTACCTTTTAACGAAATCGCGCAGCAGTTTAAAGGGTATCAACGGATTGAATTGGCTGAACTGAACCTGCGTAAAGAGGAGGTGCCCGGGAAAACCACAAGGGCCATAGATGGGCTGAAAAGCATAGAGATCAGGGGCCATTTTCAGTTGGAGGTCGATCTGGAGGTCAGACTTGCCAAAAAGGGCAGGGTATCCATGGCCCCAGTTGCCAACAGAATCGCATCGTGGCTCCAGGCCGGATCAAGAGTCGTAATAACCTGCAGTACGGAGCAACAGGCCAACCGTTTAAAAGAAATCTTAGCTAATTATGATCTCCATGTGACGGGCATCGCCCGGGGCTGGGATAAGATCCCTGAAACAGCGGGGCTGACCCTCTGTCTCGGTAGACTTCCACAGGGCTTTACCTGGCCGGACATGGGTCTTTACGTGGTGAGCGAAGATGAAATATTCGGTCCTAAGCGGGCCATGCGAAGACAGAAAAAGAGAGGGCGCAAAGGCGGGCTTTCGTGGTCCAGCTTCAGCCAGCTCAAGGCAGGTGACCTCGTTGTGCATGAGGATCACGGAATCGGCCGGTACGGGGGGCTCCTGGCAATGGAGATAGCCCATAAGATGAATGATTTCATACTTGTGGAATATGCTAATAATTCGAGGCTTTATATCCCGGCCGACCGTGTCAGCATTCTACAGAAATATGCCGGGGCCGGTGAAGGAACCCCAAGGCTGGACCAGTTAGGAGGCTATTCATGGAGCATAACAAAACAGAAGGCCAAGAAATCGGTCAGGAAAATCGCCAGGCAGCTTGTAGAGCTCTATGCCCTGAGAAAATATCGAAAAGGACACGCATTTTCTCCTCCAGACCACTACTATCGCGAATTCGAATCCACATTTGAACATGAAGAGACCGATGATCAGATCAAAGCCATTGAAGACGTCTTAGACGACCTGGCCTCGGAACAGCCCATGGATCGTCTCATATGCGGAGACGTGGGTTTCGGGAAGACCGAGGTGGCGATTCGAGCCGCATTCAAGATTGTAGCGGATGGAAAACAGGTGGCCTTTCTTGTACCCACCACGGTCCTGGCTGAACAGCATTTTGAGACCTTTAAAAAAAGGTTCGCGCCTTATTCCATTGAAGTAGGGGTTCTCAGCCGATTTAAGACCAGGGCCCAGCAGACTGAGGTTATCGGCAGGCTGAGATCCGGCCGGATAAACGTGCTCATCGGCACACACAGGATCCTTCAGAAAGATGTGAAATTCGCTGATGTGGGACTTGTGATTATTGACGAAGAACAGCGGTTTGGCGTCAGGCAAAAAGAGGCGTTAAAAAAATACCGCGCCCTGGTGGACGTGCTGGCCATAACCGCCACCCCGGTTCCAAGGACACTCCAGATGTCTATGGTAGGAGTCAGGGACCTGAGCATCATCGAAACCCCGCCACAGGACAGATTGGCCATTGAGACCTATCTCTCACCCTATGATGAGCCCCTTATCATCCGGGCCATAGAGTCTGAATTGGAGAGGGGCGGGCAGACCTTCTTTGTCCACAACAGGGTGCGCACCATCGACCATATGGCTGATCAACTGAGAAGAATGGTTCCCCGGGCACGTATTGCTGTGGCCCACGGCCAGATGAAGTCAAAAGAGCTGGAAGAGACCATGATGAGATTTCTACGAAGGGAAATCGATCTTCTCGTCTGCACAACCATAATCGAATCGGGTCTTGATATCCCTTCTGCCAACACCATCATCATCAACCAGGCAGACCGTCTCGGTCTGGCTCAGATTTATCAGTTAAGGGGAAGGGTGGGACGGGCCAAAGAAAAGGCATATGCCTATTTAATCATCTCAAATGACTCAATTATCACAAGAGACGCGGAAAAACGACTAAAGGCACTCATGGATTTTTCGAGCTTAGGCGCCGGCTTTAACCTCGCCATGCACGATCTCAGGATCCGGGGTGGTGGCAATATCCTCGGGTTTTCCCAGTCAGGTCATATTTCAGCGATTGGATATGAGCTATATGTCAAACTCATCGAGCGAGCCGTTACTGAATTAAAAGGTGAGGAATGGGAGGATGATATAAACCCGGAAATCAATATAGATATCCCATCATACCTGCCTGAGAGTTATGTTATGGACACAGATGTCAGGCTAAATATATACCGCAGGCTTTCTAACCTTCTTGAGAAGACAGAATTAGAAGAGATCACCGAAGAAATCCGCGATCGTTTTGGTTCCCCCCCAACAGAGGTCGTCAATCTCTTCGGTTTGATGTCGATCCGGCTCTTATTGAAAAGACTTCGAATCAGCAAATTGGACCTGGTACGGAACAGCCTTACTCTAACTCTGCCCGAGGAAACGCACATTGATACGGAAGAGTTGATCAGGATGATAAATGCCAGACCTAATAAATTCAGGCTTTTACCTAACAGCAAGCTGAAAATCCACACCGGCACGTTCTCTTTCCCGGACGATTTTCCAAAGATTGAACAGGCAGTGGAAATGCTTGATTTCAAAACAGAACGCATAAATGGGGCATCTGGAAAATTGGGCGTGGCTCATTAGGGACTCGAAAAAAAATGTGTTTAAATTTTTCAGCTATGCTGTTAATATAGATTGTTTGGGCTTATGGAATGGGCGGGCTGGAAATGGCGGACAAAAATCGGACTTCAGTAAATGACCCACAGAATGATTAGACAGAAAATCAGGTTTATGCGGTATGGTCTTTATTGTTTTGTTTGTTGGACCTTGATTTTTCTTCCTCTCGGTTGCGGTCTCTCTGATCATGGGGAGGGCGACCCGGTAATAACTATAGGCTCGAAACACCTCTCTTCTGACGCATTGAAAAAGGAAATGGAATTCATTGGTGGCGGTGTGCCTGTTCCGGTTCAGCATGCAGGAGAGATAAAGGCCCGGCTGATTGAGCAGATTATAGACTATTATCTCATCATGGAATATGGGAAGCAGAATAACATCTCTATCTCCGAAAACGAATTCCAGAGGAGTATAAAGGAAATAAAGAAGGAATACTCAGAAGGCGCCTTTCGTAAAGCCTTGCTTCAGGGATATGTGGACCCCGCCCTATGGGAGCATCGTTTGAGAAATCAACTCCTTGTGGGCAAGGTTATCAAACAGGTTTTGGATAAAACCGCCTCACCCAGTTATGAAGAGATAAAGATCTATTTCCAAAAGAACAAGGGTAATTTCAGATCCCCTGAGATGCTAAGATTCCGGCAAATAGTCTGTAGATCAAAAAAAGAAGCTGCAAAGCTGCGTCACCGCATCCGTGCCGGAGAAGATATGGGGGAACTTGCCAAGAAATATTCAACAGCCCCTGAGTCCGAGACACATGGCGTAGTTGGCTGGGTAGCCCGGGGAGATTTAGACGAAACCATGGAAAATGCCCTATTTTCAATCCAGATTGGCAAAATCAGCCCTATTATCAAAACCTCCTTTGGCTATCATCTCTTCGAGGTAATGTCCCGCGCGCCCGCTGGCGTTAAAGGGCTTCCGGAAGTCATGCCCGAAATAGAATCACAACTTCTTCGCCAGAAACAGGGGGTCTTCTACCAGCAATGGCTGGAAAAGCTCAGATCTGATTTTGAAGTCAAGGTTAATCAGCCCATGTTGAGCAAATTGGAGCTATCTTGATAAAGCTAACTGAGAATTTAGGAATTGGGGAATTGGAGGACTTATTTCGTTTTAATCCCTCAATTCCTGAATTCCTAAATCCCTGAATTCTACCTGTAAAGGACCGCATGAAACAATCAAAAACAAGAGCCTCTTTAATCCTCTTTTTCGCCGGTATTATTTTGTTGTTCCATTCTTCGGTTTCGGGCAAGATCACCAACAGAGTTGTTGCAATTGTCAACGATGAGTTAGTTACACTCTATGAGCTTAATACAATGATGCAGTTGCTTACGGGCATTCCATCCGAACAACTTAAGAGCAAATCCGAAGACGCCTATTTTAAGGCCCGCCAAAAAGTCTTAGATGACCTGATTAATCAGAAAATTGTCTTTGAAAAAGTCAAAGAACTAGAAATTGAGGTAACTGACAAGGAAGTTGATCAGGCCATCGAAAGGGTAAAAACGGATAACCAGTTAACCCAGGAAGACCTGCTTTCCGAACTGAAAAAACAGGGAACCAACTATGAAGCGTACAAGAAATCTATTAAGGAAGAATTGGAAAGGGTGCAACTGATCAACTATGAGGTGAAGTCAAAGATTATCCTCAGGGAAGAAGAACTCAAGGAATACTACAACACACACAGAGAGGAATTCACCAGAGAAGGCAGAGTCCGTCTTGCTCTGATTTTTCTCAAGCAAGAGGATCCAGCCGACAAAAAGGAGGCCCGGGATCTTTACCAGAAGGCCCAGGAGATCCTTTTAATGATTAAAGACGGCAAGAATTTTGCCAATCTGGCAGAGAAATTCTCCAATGGGCCCGGGGCAAGTGAGGGAGGTGACCTCGGTGTATTCAAGATGACCGAGCTTAATCCAGAGATGGCCGAGATCATTAAAGATCTACCTGATGGCGGAGTAAGTAAGCCAATTGTCAGACCCTATGGTATCAGAATTATCAAGGTAGAAGAAAAAGATGGGGGAGGAGAAAAATCTTTTGATCAGGTTCGAAACGCCATTCAGACAATCCTTTATAGAAAAGAGCTTGACAAGAGGTATTCCGCCTGGATCAAAGACTTGAGAAAGAAGGCATATATAAAGATCATTTTCTAAGCCAATCCAGGAACTTATATGGGCAGAGACAAGAACCACCCATCAGATGAGGCAGCCAAAGACTGGGAATTTCCATCTGGCAAAGAACTCGGTGCCCTCCTGAAGAATAAAAGAGAAGAAATGGGTCTCAGTTATGCCCAGATCTTTGAAATAACAAAACTCCAACCCCATTTCCTTGAGGCCTTAGAAAACGAAGAATGGGATCATCTTCCCTCGCCCGCTTTTGTAAAAGGATTTGTTCGCTCTTATGCCCGCGCCCTTGGTTTAGCGGAAGATGGCCTTGTTGCTCTTTATCAGGAGATTACCCCACAGCACCACGAGACTTCGTGGCCTGTGCAGCTTCCGGTTAATAAGAGAAAAAAACTGCCTCTTTACCTCTTCCTGATTATTGTTTGTGCTGCTGCGGGGTACGCATTTTACACCTGGATCGAAGATCCAGCTCGCATGGGAGAAGTAACTGACCATAGTGCGGTGGCTCCGTCGGACAAAAAATTAACTGATTCAAAAAAGCTCGAAAATGTCAGGGAAGAGAGAGTGGAGGTTCCCTTGAATGAACAGGAACCAATTGCGGATCTCTCCGAGGCCAAAAGAGCCGCGCTTGTGGAAGAGAAGCCCCCGGCGCCTGAAAAAGATTCTTTAAAACCGTCCGATCCGCAACCGGCAAAGGAAGCGCCAGTTGCAGAGAAAGAGATATCCTCTCATGAATCAACCGGGAGCACTGAACCGGAACTGACTGTTTCTAATACTCCCCTTCCCACCGAAACAGATGGGAAGGCTTTAGTTTTAAAGGCCATGTCAAGGAAAGGACATGGATCAGGGTAAGTATTGATAACGAAAAACCAAAAGAGTATATTCTTGGTCCTGAAAGCCAGCCACAATGGAGGGCTGAAAAGGTTTTTGAATTGCTGATCGGTAATGCCGGAGGGATTGACCTTGAGTTCAACGGCAAAAAAATGGAAGATTTAGGGAAGCAGGGCCAGGTAATCAGGTTGAGGCTTCCTATGGAATATGAAAGGAGCATAGCAGAAAATTAAAATGGAAAACGTATTAGATATCTTTGAGGCAAGAGGTTTTGTTGAGCAGGTTACCGACAGGGTGCTCGTATCGAGCCTGTTAGAAAATCGTACAACCTGCTACATAGGTTTTGATCCAACCGCTGAGAGCTTTCATGTTGGGAGCCTTCTCCCCATAATGTCTCTCGTGCATATGCAGAGAGCAGGCCACAGGCCTATCGCATTGATTGGTGGCGGGACCGCCCTTGTCGGCGATCCGAGCGGTAAGACCGAGATGCGGCCCATTATGACCCGTGAAAAAATAGACGAAAATGGCACTTCATTAAAAAAGCAGTTAGCCAGGTTCATGGAGTTTGGGGACGAAAAGGCGATTATGCTGAATAATGCCGATTGGCTTACCCCCCTCAACTACGTCGATTTCCTGAGAGATATTGGCCGACACTTCAGCGTGAACAGGATGTTGGCCGCGGAAAGCTACAGGGCCAGACTCGAGACCGGGCTCAATTTCATCGAATTCAATTATATGCTGCTGCAGGCATACGATTTCTGGCATCTGTTCAAGAACTACGATTGCCGCCTCCAGATGGGTGGAAACGACCAATGGGGGAACATCCTGGCAGGAGCAGACCTGACAAGACGTATGGAGAGCGAGATCATTCACGGTCTCACATTTCCCCTTTTGACGACCTCTGCAGGCATAAAGATGGGTAAGACGCACAAGGGGGCAATCTGGCTTGATGCGGAATTGACTTCGCCTTACGAATACTACCAGTTCTGGATCAACCAGAATGACGAGGACATAGGACGGTTCCTGTCCCTTTTTACCCTTCTGCCTATGGATGAGATCAAAAGTCTGCGCAGATTAAAAGGCTCCGATATCAGAAAGGCGAAAGAAGTCCTGGCCTATGAGGCCACCAAATTATGCCATGGCGAGACAGAGGCTGGTCAGGCACAAAATGCCTCCCAACAGCTATTCGGATCGGATACAACTGCCTCATCAGAATCTGTACCCGTTTATCGAGCCGGCCAGGAACAGCTTGAGGCAGGCATTCCCTCTTATATCCTCTTTGAAGACTCAGGCCTCTGCAAGTCCCGGGGCGAAGCCCGCAGGCTTATTGCCCAGGGAGGAGGATATCTCAACGGCCAAAAAATCAAAGCCTTCGATCAGTTAATAAAATCCGAGGATTCAGAAAACGGTTCATGGCTTCTGAGGGCAGGGAAAAAAAGATATGTTAAGGTCATTTCGGATTGAAGGATTTTTGATTGTCGATTGAAAAATGGTTGGAAAGGAAAGAGGTCAGAGGCCGGAACTGCAGGACAGGCGGATGGGATTGAAGGTATAGCTCATTTATGAAAAAAACAACAAAAAAATCTGCAACAAAGAAGAATACCAAAAAGAAGGGCAAGGAACATCCGGTTTCAAAAAAGAAGAGCCTTGTCCCGGCTGTTCAGATGACTGATACAGCTTTGGTCCCTTTTGATCCGCTTCAGATTTACCTGATGGAGATAAAGCGTTATGAGCTAATTTCGAGAGAGGAGGAAAAGGAGTTAGCAATAAAGATCAGAGAAGATAATGATGATAAGGCTGCCTACAGGCTTGCCACTGCTAATCTGAGATTGGTTGTAAAGATCGCAATGGATTTTCATCGGTACTGGACAAAAAATCTATTAGATCTGATCCAGGAAGGAAACCTGGGCCTTTTGCAGGCTGTAAGAAAATTTGATCCTTATCGCGGGATAAAATTTTCCTATTACGCTTCATTCTGGATTAAGGCTTATATCCTGAAATTCATAATGGATAACTGGAAGTTAGTCAAAATTGGGACTACTCAGAGCCAGCGCAAATTATTTTTCAACCTCGCAAAAGAAAGAGACAAGTTAATCGCAGAAGGCTTTGCTCCTGAGCCGAAATTATTAGCTGAACGGCTTGATGTGAAAGAAGAAGAAGTTGTCGAAATGACTCAACGCTTAGGGGGATGGGAAGTTTCTCTCAGTTCACCTGTGGGAGGAGACGACTCGAGGGAGTCCTTTGATGCCTTCCTACCCGATCCGGGAGTAGCCATAGACGAACAAATCTCAGAGGATCAAGGCCGGAAATTACTTCTAAAAAGTCTCGGGGAATTCCGTAAGACACTTTCCGGAAAAGACGCCGACATCTTTGACAACCGGATTATGGCGGAAAAGCCTTTGACTTTACAAGATCTTGGAGATAAGTACCACATCTCCCGCGAGAGAATACGTCAGATTCAGGAAAAGATTATAAAAAATATCAAGAAATGGCTCAAAGATAAAATCCCCAATTTTGAAGAGGAATATTCTGATTTCTTGAAATAGCAGGGCAGAAGTGACTAAAGTGATCTAAAGTGACTAAAGTGATCTAAAGTGACTAAAGTGATCTAAAGTTGAAGGTATTGTTTGACATTTTAAAATAAGCGGTTCCAGAATAGGGTGTTTGTCGAATCCCGCCTGTAAGCGGGCCTTGCGTAAATCGAGGCGAATAAACCGGTTGGAATCTTTGACTTTGTGTTGTGAGTGTTTTCTGGCCTGGTTTATCTTGGAGACGCTGATGAAGCCGGTCCTCTTAAAAATGTCACGAAGTTCCTTAACTTTAGGCACTTTAAACTTTAGGCATTTTAGGCACTTAAATCTTGGAGCATAAGGGAACATGATACAAAAACCCGGAACAGACATCAACAAACAGGGCTTAACCGCTGAAAGGTCATTATCATACGGATATTTGAAATCTGCCCTGTTTCTTTTTCTCCTTTTTATCGTCGGATTTATATCAGCATGCGCTCCGGTTACATCGCGTGTATTAGAAAAGAAACCGGTGATAGCACAACCGGACAAAGATACCCCCGTCATAAAAAAGGATCAGATCCAGCAGGCCTACCAGGACTTCACCATGTCCTCGATCGCCCTGTCCCGGGGCGATTATGGAGAAGCACAAAAGTATCTTGAGTCTGCCATTAGAGAAGACCCGCAATCGGCCTATCTGAACACAAAAATGGGGCTCATCCTGAAAGAGTTGCGTAAGTACCCTGAGGCCTTAGTCTATGCACGCAAGGGTGCCGATATCGAGCCAGGAAATGTAGCGGGTATAGCATTAATGGGAGATCTATATGCCCTTACAGGCAACGATGCTCTTGCAATTGAACAATATCAAAAGATACTTGACCTCGACCCGAAGACCCAGCGCATAAGACTATTATTAACTACGATTCTGGTCAGAAAAAAGCAATACCAAAGGGCACTTGACAATTTGAACACTCTGATCGAGCAAAATCCCGAATTAGTTATTGCCCACTATTACCTCGGAAGAATCAACCTGGAAATGAATCGCTACAAGGAGGCAGAGAAAGCTTTTGACGAGGCGCTGAAACTCAACGCCGGTCTGGAACCGGCCCTTTTTGATCAAGCCACGATTTATCAGATGACCAATAGAGAGAAGGAGGCCGCTCGAGCCTATGAAAGGCTGTTGGAATTATATCCCGATAATATCTCTGCCAGGGAAAGGTTAGTTGCTCTCTATTCGAAGTTAGGCCTCGAAGAGAAGACTTTAGAACATATGAAAAAGATCCGGGAACATTCAAGCCCGGGAGCGCCTGAGAGGCAGGCGCTTGGCCTCATATACCTGAGACAGGGAAAAATCGATGAATCGATCGAAGAACTTGATCTTATTGTTAATGCCTGGCCCAATGATTATAAATCGAGGTATTATCTCGCTGTGGCCTATGAAGAGAAAGGGGAGATCAAAAAGGCATTGGAACAGTTGAGGCAGATCAAGTCAGAATCAAACTACTTTACCAGAGCCCAGATTCAGATAGCACACCTTCTTATTATAGAGGAAAAATATGATGCGGCCATAAAGGTCCTTGAGAAAGCCATTGCCCTGGAGCAGGACAAGATTGAACTCTACCTGATGCTTGCATCCGCTTATGAAACTCAAGAGGAGTATGATAAGGCCATAACAGTCATTAAAGAAGGCCTTAAGATAAACCATAAGAATGTAGACCTTATTTTCAGGTTGGGCATTCTTTTGGATAAAACCGGGTCCAATGAATTATGTATTGAGCAGATGCAAAAGATCCTTGAAATAGATCCGGATAATGCGGATGCTCTCAACTATATAGGGTATACCTATGCCGAGCAGGGAATCAAATTAGATAAGGCAATAGAGTTGATCCAAAAGGCATTGAAACTAAAGCCTGAGAGCGGCTATATAATTGATAGTCTCGGGTGGGTTTATTACAAGAAAGGGGCATATGGCAAAGCTGTCCATTATCTTGAGAAAGCAGCAAATCTCACAAAGGATGACCCCACCATAAACGAGCATTTAGGCGACGTCTATCTCAAGAAGAAGGAATACGAAAAAGCCCTCATCTATTATGAAAAGGCCCTTTCCCTGAAACATCCCAAAGAAAAACAGTTAAAAAAGAAGATAACCGGGGTGAAAGAGCTGTTGAAGAAAGTAAATTGAACACCGTCAAATCGTTGAGTCGTTGAGTGGTTGAGTTGGAAAATAAGTCCCGCCCAGGTGGAATTGAATCAGCTAATTAGCCTTGAATCATGTCAAGCACCCGATTTTCATGCAAACGATATGGATTCAAATAATAACAACCACTTAACGAGGACTGGAAGGTTGTTTTCAGTCCTTCTTTTACTTCTCTTGAGCTGCTGTGCCCGGGTCGCGATTACCCCCCCCATCTCCTCCCCTTGACCACCAGGCCATTACAGGCATTATTTCGGCCTTTAAAAAACAGGGGGCAATGGTTCGCACCCTCGTTTCTTCCGGGACGCTCACGCTCGACATCAAAGGTTCCGAATCAGATACAACAGTCCTGATTGTTGCGACCAGGGATCCATCCAGAATCAAGATGGAAATAACACACACCTGGGGCCGCCCCCTGCTTCATATTCTGATAAATGGTTCGAGTCTTGACATACTTTCTTTTACTGATAAACGATTATACTCCGGACAACTTGGAACTCCGGGTCTGTCAAGATTAATACCAGTGCCTCTGAGCCCTGAACTTGTCTGGACCCTTGCAAGGGCTTATCCGGTATTACTCAATCACAACCGCGCATTATCGGTAAATGGGAACCAGATAGCCCTGTTAGATCAAAAGGAGGATAAGATCCAGGTCGTTGATCTATACCCCGAAACCGACCTTCCGCACCGGGTCTTTTTCTCTCAGCAAAATGCCGAAGTGATATTTTCAGATTTCCAGAATAGCGATGGTATTCGATATGCTAAAGAAATGGAGCTGAACAGCCCGGACGACAATGCCCGATTGGCGCTTGAGATTAGGCAGATAACTTTCAACAAACCAGTGCCGGAAGCGATATTCAGATTAGAAACCCCTTTGGATTTTGAATTAGTTCCCCTCAAGAGTGTAAATCGTGAGGATTAGTTTGGATATCTCATTTATAATTATTAACTGGAATACTAAAGACCTCCTGCTTGAATGCCTCGCCTCCATTTATCAGACTGTGAGCAAAATTACTTTCGAGATCTGGGTAGTAGATAATGGATCTTCCGATGGAAGTGTCAGAGCAGTCAAAGAGAAATATCCAGCCATTAAAATAATTGAGAACCGGATAAACCTGGGCTTTGCCGCTGCAAACAACCTTGCTCTCGAACGTATGGGTGGTCAGTATGCACTACTGCTCAATACCGACACGGTTCTGACTGAAGACGCTGTCAGCAAGCTTCACAACTTTATGGAAGTCAACGCCGGGGCAGCCATTGCCTGCGGGCAGTTATTGAATCCTGATGGTTCCAAGCAGAATTCGATAGCAAATTTCCCTTCCCTGCTCTCCCTGATATCAAATGAAACCTTGTTAAGGCTCCTGTTACCCCGCAGATTTCCCAGCAAGAGAAGAGAGTACAGAACGCCAATTGAAATAGACTCCTGTATTGGGGCCTGTATGCTGATCCGGAAAAAGGCCATTGACCAGACAGGATTCCTTGATGATCGATATTTCTTTTTTCTTGAAGAAACAGATTGGGCCTACAGGATGAAGAAGACCGGATGGAAAATCTATTTTGTTCCTGCTGCAAGAATATTCCATGCCCAGGGGAAAAGCGTAGGGATCAGGGCAGATGCCAGGATTATGTTTTATCGCTCCAGGTATGCCTTTTTCAAAAAATGGCACCCTGGATCTTATCCTCTTGTATGTTTTGTAATTTTTTCCCGTTTGATTATAAACACCCTCCTTTCGCTGTTGGGCATCACACTGACCCTTGGTTTGAAAAAGGCTCTGAACAGAAAGTTCATCGTTTACGTTCAACTGATTGTATGGCATATGAAAGGATGTCCCTGAGAATTTTGAAACGGTTGAGTGGTTTTATTATTCTGAGGAGTTGACAGCCAGGCTGTTGATCATATATCTTCAATTATTTCTGTAACCCTGAACCCCAGACCCTGTCAAGAATCCCTGGCACAGGGGGGCAACCTAATTTAGTGTCCGAACGAAAAAGGAGATAACATATGATCCAGGATCTCGTACAGCATATCGACCGGCTGATCCAGCAAAGACCTGCCGCTAAAACCGCTTTAACCCCTTTCCGTGAGCTCGCACTCCTCATGGTACAGGTAGATCCACAAACGAAACCGGTCGAGCTTGAAAAAGAGGTTATGGATATGAAGCAACAGGAGGGATTTCCCCTCTTTTCAAGAGACGACTTACCCCTTGATTTTGATGCCGCCGCCGACCTGCTAAAAAAATTCTTAGGACGCCTGGGAGCGACTGACAGGGATGACAGGAAAGGATTGAAAAAGGCGCTTAAAAAAGCCCGGGACACAGACGGATGGCCGAGAAATCTGTTCAAGATTATTCTAAGGCAGGATGAGGAAGCCCTGACATTAATTGCAGGAGAGGTTGATCTGGACCCCAAGGTCATCCAGTTTCTTGGGCAAGTGGCCTTGACACCCTCGATCCATGCCCTTCGTGATGCCTTGAGCGCCAATATAGACACGGATGAGTGGGATTACGGTTATTGTCCCATGTGCGGCTCTCAGCCGGATATGGCCTATTTTGCAAAAACCGGCAGGAGATATCTGCACTGTGAACTCTGCGGTGAAGAATGGGTCTTTTCCAGGATCAGGTGCCCTTTCTGTGATAACCAGGACCAGGAAACGCTCGGGTACTTCGAGGCTGAAGAGGAGGAGGGATTACGGGTCTATTTTTGCAGAGAATGCATGAGATACCTCAAAACCATTGACAAACAGGCCTTTGAGGAGGTGGCGCCTTTAGAATTAGAGAATCTCGCCACCATCCATTTGGACTTGCTGGCCAACGAAAATAACTTCAAGTAGAAGGAGTCTCTCCTCTCCGAGCAAACTCAAATAAAACCTGATTAACTCCGCCTGGTCCCGGTATCCAGGATCTTTGTTTTCCTTACCTATTGCAGATAACAGGTTCTCAGATACAACCCTTGCGTCATCAATTTTTCCTGCCTCTGTCAATCTCCGAAAAAGATAGTCATATATCTGGGAACGGACAGGAAGATCGCTCTCCGCAAATCTGGAAATGACATTCCCCCACCGCCCCTGATCCGCCATATAGGCAATGGCCAGACATCGGACAGCCGTTTCATCATACCGGTTTTCATAGGGGATGGCATAGCCAAGGCCTTTTTCTATATGCTGTTTGAGTTTAAGCGGGCTTTCCGGGGCGCAAAAATAGTAGGGCAGAATATAGCCTTCTGACCTGGTTCCATACAGATGCGCCCCCTCCCCGCCTTTTTCAATGGCCCGGCATAAACGGGTGCCCTGATATATCCTGCCGCCTATGGTATATTCGTATCGCCTTAAAAAGCCCGGGCTGTACCTTTTCACCTGCTCGAGGGAGTAGGTAACGGTCTCATAGGTCTCGCCTGGAAGACCAAAGATCATGGATATGGTACAGGCCAGACCATGTTGTTCACAGACCTCTAACGTGTTGCAGATATCCATCTCGCGGTAGGAGGTGTGATTCCTCTTGAGGACTTCATCGGCAAAGCTGTCACAGGTAAGTATGATAGAAAATCCGGCCTCGGCCAAGAGTCTGGCAAAATCAGAATCAAAGGGCTTTGGCAGAAACTGGGAGGCGAAACTAAACCGGTCGTGAAGGTCCTCTTCAATAATCCTTTCAACCAACTGAGAGCAGAATATGAGATCGGGCAGATTGAATTCCGTATCCACAAAAAAAACATTCCTGATCCCATCATCCTCTTTCGATATGGAATTCAGCTCCTCGATAATTGGGTCAATTTTTCTGAAAACAATTTCTCTCCTCTCGATAATCGGTTCAACGCAGTAACTGCATCTCTGGTTGCACCCTCTCTTGACCTGCACAGGGAGACCTGCAGTCTCAAAGGGCATAATGGAACTTCCTTTCCCTCCCGGGGAATAGGGCATCACCCATGAAGCGATAGGCCTTTCTCGGATTGACCCTGAACCCGTCATCTAAACGGGCGAGACCGGGTATCCTGTTAATCATTTCTTTATCAGGAAAGGCTTCAATGAACTGCCTCAGTGGCTCCTCTCCTTCACCCACCACCCCATATTCGATACGCAGATACTTCAAGATTGCCGCCGGAGATATGGTAAAAGCCCCTCCGCCCGCAATGACAGGGACTCCGGGGGCATGCTTTTTGATCAAGTCCGCAATTTTCCTTATCTCCGGCAGAAAATAAAAGGTCTTATAATCATTTTCCCCGTAGTTGCCATAAGTCTCACAAGACATACAGGTATCAATATTTCTTATACCTAATCCTATCACCTCCGGCATGCTTTTTTCTAAGATGTTTAACAGATTTGTTTCTAAGTCAGGCTCGGGCAAGAAAGGATATTCAACCGTCACATCATGTCCTGATTGTCGGAGACAATCAGCGATCAGGTCGAGCCCGTATGGATAGACCTGTTTAATCAGGTAGTATCTGTCTGTGTAGAGGAGTAAAACCCTCGCCTTTTCCATTTTTCATTCTCCAGAAATATGGCCTTCATTAAGATCTCCTTTAGGCCCTTATCACCTGGCTTTCTGTCACAAAAAACAAGAAAATCGTTATGTGGTATCAGTTATCAGACCTCTTCCATACTTCCAAATCCTCAAATTTCAAAATAACCTCCAGTGCTGACAACTGATAACTGACTCCTACAACTTCATCTTTGGGTTGCGGGTAGCCCGCTTTAGTAACATTACCCTCCCTTTTCTTCAACCTGTGAAACAAGATTGCAGGGGAGAGGGCTTATGTCATTATTGACATATATAACTAATTGATTTCTAAATAAAAAAAATGTTGACAAGCTTTTTGTTTGGGTGTTTAATTCAAATTATGTGTGGTATTATTACAACCACATTTAGCAATATTGTCCATTTCACATGTCAATTCTACCTTTAAAGGACCCAGCATGCCATAACTTTCATAATGTTACTGATGTTTCTATCTAAGTTTATTCCAGGATGTTCGATCCTGGGTGTTGTCTTTCTTATTTAACCCGAAACCTTAACAGAAGAAAGGAGGAGGCATGAACGTTACACGTCGTGATTTCTTTAAGATCACAGGGGCTTCTGCTGCAGGCGTTGCGGTTATGGGTCTCGGGCTCGATTTGAAACCATTCAAATCGCATGCTCAGACCCTAAAGCTTCGCTTTGCCAAGGAGACAACGAGCATCTGCTGTTATTGTGCCGTTGGCTGCGGTGTTATTTGTAGCACCGGAGAAGCAGGGGCAGGAAAAATCATTAACGTTGAGGGAGACCCCGACCACCCGGTCAACGAAGGGGCCCTCTGTGCCAAGGGTGCAGGGCTGAGTCAATTAGCCAATAATGAGAACCGGCTGACAACTCCCATGTATCGCGCGCCCTACAGCAGCAAGTGGCAAAATGTATCCTGGGACTGGGCACTCTGGACGATCGGCAAAAGAATAAAGAAGAGCCGGGATGCCAGTTTCGAGCATAAAAATTCCAAGGGTCAGGTGGTCAACCGCACAAACGGTATTGCGAGTGTTGGAAGCGCTGCACTCGACAATGAGGAGTGTTGGCTGATACAGGGCCTGATGCGGGCACTTGGTCTGGTCTATATTGAACACCAGGCCCGTATCTGACACAGCGCCACTGTTGCGGCTCTGGCAGAGTCGTTCGGACGCGGCGCAATGACAAATCACTGGATCGACATCCGAAACAGTGACTGTATTCTGATCATGGGTTCCAATGCGGCTGAAAATCATCCTATCTCTTTCAAATGGGTGACCGAGGCCATGAAGCGGGGCGGTAAATTGATAAGCGTTGATCCTCGCTTTACCCGCACCTCCTCCAAAGCGGATTTCTACACCGCACTCAGATCAGGCACGGATATCGCCTTCTTGGGCGGGATGATCAAATACATTCTCGATAACAACAAATACTTCAAAGAATATGTGGCAGAGTATACCAATGCCCCGTTTATCGTAGCTGACAGCTATGACTTCACGGATGGTCTATTCTCCGGTTTCGACGCCAAAAAACGTAAGTATGACAAGAGTAAGTGGGGTTTTGTAAAGGATGCAAATGGGGTCTCTAAAAGAGACCGGACATTACAGGACCCCCGTTCTGTATTTCAACTGATAAAAAAACACTACAGCCGTTATGACTTAGACACGGTTTCAGCCATCACCGGGACCCCGAAAGAGGATCTGGCAAAGGTATACGAGATGTATTCTGCCACGGGCCTGCAAGGGAAGGCCGGGACCATCATGTATGCCATGGGCTGGACCCAGCACACTGTGGGCGTCCAGAATATCAGGACCATGGCCATTATCCAGTTGTTGTTAGGGAATATGGGTGTGGCCGGTGGCGGGGTTAACGCATTAAGGGGTGAATCCAATGTCCAGGGTTCCACCGATCATTGCCTCCTGTTCCACATCTGGCCGGGCTATTTGAAGACACCGAAGGCTTCCCAGCCCAGCCTGGCTGCCTACAACAAAAAATACACGCCTAAGACCAACGATCCTCTGAGCGCCAACTGGTGGGGAAATTATCCCAAATACAGTGTTAGCCTGCTCAAATCGTTCTTCGGGGATAAGGGTACCAAGGCCAATGATTTTGGGTACAACTGGCTACCCAAATTAGAGGACGGCAAAAGCTATTCATGGCTTGACCTTTTTGACGCCATGTACAAGGGAGAGTTCACCGGCTTCTTTGCCTGGGGCCAGAACCCTGCGGGATCGGGAGCGAACGCCAACAAGACCAGGGACGGACTTGCCAAGTTAGACTGGATGGTCAATGTCAACATGTTTGACAACGAGACCGGCTCGTTCTGGAAAGGTCCGGGTATGGACCCCAAGAAGATAAAGACAGAGGTTTTCTTTCTCCCCTGTGCAAATTCAATGGAAAAAGAAGGGTCCATCACAAACAGCGGGCGCTGGATGCAGTGGCGTTATAAGGCCGCTAATCCTCCTGCACAGGCCTGGCCTGACGGCCAGATCCTTATGAAATTAGGGAAGACGCTGAAATATCTCTACAAGAAAGACAAAAATGCGGTCTTCCCGGAGCCGATCGTTAACCTCAAATGGGATTACTCTACACATGGCGAGTTTGATCCCCATAAAATGGCCAAGGAGATCAACGGCTACTTCCTGAAGGACATTACAGTAAAAGGGAAAAAATTCAAGAAGGGAGATCTTGTGCCGAGCTTTGCCTATCTCCAGGCCGATGGTTCCACCAGCAGCGGCAACTGGCTGTATTCCAACTCTTATACTGGTAAGGGTAACATGTCTGCCAGACGCAAGAGGGAGAAATCGGGTATAGGGCTTAACCTTGAATGGGCCTGGTGCTGGCCGGTCAACCGACGCATTATTTACAACCGTGCATCTGTGGACAAATACGGAAAGCCCTGGGACAAGGAACATCCGGTAATTGCCTGGGATCCTAAAGCAAAAGGCGGAAAAGGCGGCTGGGCCGGTGATGTTCCGGACGGCGGATGGCCTCCTATGCTTAAGGCGGACGGCACCCCCAATCCCAAGACCAAGTATCCTTTTATCATGAAACCGGAGGGGCACGCCCATGTCTTTGGTCCTGGAAGGGCTGATGGGCCTTTATCAGAGCATTATGAACCCATTGAGTGTCCTGTGGAAAAGAACCCCCTCTCCGGCCAGCTTGTCAATCCTGTGGCTGCGATCTACAGCACTGACATGGATATCTACAAGTCCTGCGATCCAAAATATCCCTTTGTAAGTACAACTTACAGGGTGTGTGAGCACTGGCAGACCGGTGTTATGACCCGATGGCAGCCATGGCTCCTCGAGACCGAACCCCAGCTCTTTGTGGAGATGAGCAAGGAGTTAGGCAAGTTGAAGGGGATCAATAATGGAGACAAGGTCATTGTAGAATCGGCCCGGGGCAAGGTGGAAGCTGTTGCAGTCGTGACCATCCGTCTGAGGCCGTTTAAGATCGCGGGGAACACCGTCCATCAGGTAGGTCTCCCCTGGCATTATGGATGGGTCTATCCCAAAAATGGCGGTGACTCGGCCAACCTGTTGACACCGTCAGCCGGTGATCCCAACACCAGGATTCCCGAAACCAAGGCCTTCATGGTCAATATCAGAAAGACATAAAGGAGGTGATCTGATGAGCGGAAAAGCGTTTTTCATAGATACTACAGTGTGTACTGCATGTAGGGGCTGTCAGATTGCTTGCAAGCAATGGAATCAACTGCCGGCCACGAAGACCTATAATTGGGGGAGCATGCAGAATCCCAAGGATCTGTCCTTTGACACTTATAAGCTTGTTCGATTTGAGGAGCATATGGGGTCAAACAACAAACCGGTATGGTACTTTTTTCCTGACCAGTGCAGGCATTGTGTTGAGCCCCCATGCAAAGAGGCCTCTGAAGACGATGCCCCTGGCGGGATCATCATAGACAGCCAGACCGGTGCGGTCCTCTATACAGATAAACTCAAGAAGATGAAGGCTGCGGATGTTATTGAATCCTGCCCCTTCAATATCCCGAAGGCACAAAAGGGGACGGGGTACATGTCCAAGTGCAACATGTGCATTGATAGGGTCCATAACGGGCTCCTGCCCGCCTGTGTCAAGACCTGCCCGACCGGGGCCATGAACTTTGGAGACAGGGACAAGATGGCTGCCCTGGCAAAAAAAGGTCTCGCCGCGGCCAAGTCAAGGTTTCCCAAGGCCACACTGACCGGTCTTGAAGACCTGCGGGTGTTTTACCTGCTCGCTGCTGAGCCAAAGAAGTACTATACCTATGCCAAGGTAGACGTCTTACCCGGCGTCATGGACAGAAAAATGGCCATGAAAAAGATCGGAAGATCGCTAAAGGACCTGTCCAAAGAATGGCAGATTATTAACAAATTAGCGAGTTAGATAGAGGAAGCTATTTCAAATCCTTAAACAAAAAAAGGGATGCCGAATCAGGCATCCCTTTTTTCTTGCTTTTATGGTATTTTTCTCTATTGTCAACAGTCAATCTTCAATCCTATAGAGGCCGTCCATCATGGAATCGAACATATGTCAATGGCGCGTCTGCAAAAGGGGGAGTGGAATGAGGAGATTCATAATTTCCCTTTTGGTTATGGCATTCTATCTTCTGGCAGCAACTGTGGCTGCAATGGGTGCAAGCGACCCCCCATCAGAAGGAGAGGCCTTTCCGGATATGGAGTTCCCCGCACCTGATGACCCTTCTGAGAGAAGCTACTTAGGTCTCTCCGGTGACAGGCCTTTTAAAATACAGGACGTTAAGGCCGATGTGGTTATTATTGAGATTTTCAGCATGTACTGCCCATTCTGTCAGAGAGAGGCGCCGGCGATCAACAGGCTCTACAACAAAATAGAGGGTACCGACTCGATAAAAGGCAAAATCAAACTTATAGGGATAGGGGCCGGAAATTCATCCTTTGAGGTTGGTATATTTAAGAAAAAGTATAATATTCCGTTTCCGCTTATTCCGGATAATGATTTTTCTGCTTATGACTCCCTGGGTAAGGTGAGGACCCCGTACTTCATAGGTGTCAGGATTAACCCTGATGGAACCAATCAGATCATTTACTCTAAATTAGGTGCGCTAAAGGGAGAGGATCAATTCTTGAAGCTTATTCTCAAACGCTCTGGCCTAAGAAAAGAAGATAAAAAATGAAAAGATGTGTCCTAATCTTAATAGCGTTGTCCTTAACAGGGTATCTTCTGGGAACAGCAGTCTATGGCCGATCCAGTGCCTTCAGAGACAACATCTATGATCCCGGCATGCTCAAGCCGGTTGATAGTGTGTTGAAGGTCAAGATAGGGGATAAGGCCCCTGATTTTACCCTTCCGGCGGTGGCCGGAGGCCAGGTATCCCTTCATGACTATTTAGGGAAAAAGAATGTGGTCATTTCTTTTGTTCCGGCCGCATGGACCCCGGTCTGTTCAGACCAGTGGCCCGGATATAATATAGTTAAAGATATCTTTGATCGACACGATGCCGTTCTCCTGGGGATTACTGCAGACAATATTCCCTCTCAGTTCGCATGGATTAATCAAATGGGTTCGCTATGGTTTCCGGTGCTCTCCGATTTCTGGCCCCACGGCGCTGTGGCCCGGATGTACGGGGTCTTACGTTCAGATGGAGTATCAGAGAGGGCCCTTTTCCTCATCAACAAAAAAGGGATCATCCGGTACATAGATGTTCATGATATCAATAAAAGACCACGCCTTGAGATCCTTGTAAAGGAGCTCGATAAAATCTCCGAATAGGAGAGGCGATGGCTAAAGAAAAAAAAAGGTGCTGCCAGATTGGGTATCCCTTTCTTATTGACAAAGAAAGGTATTGGGACCACAATTACTATTTCTGTGCCACTTAGATAAGGGGGGTTGACGGTGAAAACCTATCACATTTTGTTAGCAGATGATCATGTCATGTTCCGGCAGGGTATCAAGAAGATTATTGAAGAATCAAATAACCTCAAAATTGTCGGAGAGGTGGGGAATGGCTTAGAGCTTCTCGAATTCTTGAAAAATCATCCTGTCGATATGGTGATCCTCGATATCTCAATGCCGGATATGCGGGGTATAGAGGCGACCCGTGAAGCCAAGGTTATCCGTCCCGATATTAAGGTCTTAATCCTGACAATGCACAAAAATACAGAGTATCTACAGCATTCCATAAAGGCCGGGGCAGACGGCTATCTGGTTAAAGAGGAGTCTGATACAGAACTCCTTACCGCCATCAACAAGGTCCTGCAAGGAGACCTGTACATATCTCACGCTCTTTCACTCGAGCTGACAGATGATTTTCTCAGGAAAGGGAGAAAAAATTTTAAGCACCCATTCGATGGCCTTACCATACGTGAAAGAGAAGTATTGAAACTGATTGCAGAAGGAAAATCGAGCAAAGACATAGCCGGACTTCTTTTTATCAGTCCGAGGACCGCAGAGCATCATCGCACTAATATCAGGAAGAAACTCGGTCTTCAGAGCACTGCAGGCCTCACTAAACATGCCATTAAAATGGGATACACTGCACTCAACAACTAAAAACGTCTGATAAATTCCTCATATAGGATATTATGCCCTATTCCTTTTCCTACAAATAACTGGTTAAATTCCAGCTTAAACTTGTTCTTATCATTTTTCATGTTTCTTCCTAATTAAATACTGATAGTCTTGTAAAAAGTCTGGGGCCGCTCACTCTCGAAGGTTTCATGCTCGTAGAGAAGAAGACCGGGGTAAAGTGACCGTTGCCAGCCTGTCGCTGTCTGTAGAGATCGTGTCGGCAGATTAAGAAATTGGGTTGGATGACGCCTTTGGGGCGAGGATACCCTCTGGCGCATTATTTTTGTTTTTGCCTAAACAGATTATTAACCAGTATCAGGGAGGTGCCGAATGAAAGAGGAAAACGGGTTTTACGAAAGACTGGAAAAGAAGGGGGTCTCACGAAGGGATTTCATGAAGTTCTGTGGTATGCTTACCGCTACCATGGGTCTTTCTTCTTCGTTTATCCCCAAGGTAGCCGAGGTGTTTGCAGCACCCAGGCAGCGACCACCGGTTGTTTGGCTGCACCTTGCCGAATGCACCGGTTGCTCAGAGGCCACCCTCAGAAGCATGTACCCCTGGATCGACGAACTGCTCCTTGAGATTCTCGATATGGAGTACCACGAAACCATTATGGCTGCATCCGGTTATCAGGCCGAAGATATCCTCCACTCAGCCGTCAAGAAATATAACGGCAAATTCATCTGTGTGGTGGAAGGGGCCATTGCCACAAAGTACAACGGGGCCTACGGGAAGATCGCCGGCCGGACCTTCATGGAAATTGCCAAGGATGTATGCCCCAAGGCCGCCGCGGTGATCTGTATAGGCACATGCTCGGCCTTTGGTGGAATACAGGCCGCCAAACCCAATCCCGGTGGATACAAGGGTGTTGGGGATGCCTTAGGGATCAAGACGCTCAATATCCCCGGCTGCCCTCCCAATCCCATCAACCTGGTGGGGACCATCGTCAACTACCTGCTTTTGGGCAAACTCCCCGCATTAGACGACCTTGGCAGACCACTCTTTGCATACGGGCAGACTATTCATGATCAATGTCCCAGAAGGTCCCATTACGAAAACGACGAATTCGTGGAGAAGTTCGGCTCAAAAGAGGCTGCAATGGGCTACTGTCTGTACAAGGTAGGCTGCAAGGGACCGGACACCTATAACAACTGCGCAATTGCCAAATATAACGATGGGACAAGCTGGCCAATAGAGGCTGGCCACCCCTGCATAGGATGCAGTGAACCGGCATTCTGGGACAAAATGACTCCCTTCTTTGAGGAAAGTGCGTAGGCGGGGGAATTGGTCTTGAATCGAAACAAAAACTCTTAAGAAAAGAGAGGAGATAAAATGGGTAAAAGAATTACCATCGATCCGATTACCAGAATAGAGGGCCATCTGCGCATCGAAGTGGAGGTGGAGGGAGGCAAAGTCAAAAACGCCTGGAGCTCCGGTCAGATGTTCCGGGGAATTGAAATTATACTGCAGGGGCGTGATCCCCGTGATGCCCCGCTTTTTGTGCAGCGATCCTGCGGGGTCTGAACCTACACCCACTATCTGTCCTCGGTGAGGGCAGTCGAAGACGCCGTTGGCGTTCAGATCCCTGATAATGCGCGTATCATCAGAAACCTGCTCCACGGGGCTCAATTCCAGCAAGATCATATTGTACATTTTTACGGGCTTTCCGCCTTGGATTGGGTAGATGTGGTCAACGCCCTGAAGGCCGACCCAAAGAAAACAGCGGCCCTGGCAGATAATGTGAGCAATGACCCAAAGGGTGGAACCGCCTATTTCAGGCAAGTGCAGCAGAGGATCAAGACCTTTGTCGACAGCGGGCAACTTGGTCCTTTTGCCAATGCCTACTGGGGTCATCCCGCATATAGTCTACCCCCTGAAGCGAACCTTATGGCAACGGCCCACTATATCGAGGCCCTTCGTATTCAGGCCAAGGCGGTCAGGATGCACGCCATATTCGGGGCAAAGAATCCCCACCTCCAGGCCCTTGCAGTTGGCGGTGTGACCTGCGTCAGGGATCTCACCCCTGACCGAATCGCAGAGTTCCTCTATCTCTGGAAAGAAACCCAGGACTTTATAAAGAATGTTTACATCCCCGATGTTCTGGCTATTGCGCCCTTTTATAAGGATTGGGGCGGCATCGGAGGGACCACCAATTTCCTGGCGTGGGGAGACCTGCCTCAATCGGCCAAAGAACCAGAGAGTCTATTCCTGCCGCGCGGTGTGATCATGAACCGCGATATAGCAGGCGTTAAGATGGCCGACCCTGAAAAGGTAACAGAGCATATTTCCCGTTCATGGTATAAGGGGAATGGGGCCAGACATCCTTACCAGGGAGAGACCAGACCCATTGAAGGTGATCCCAAATACGACACGGCTGATAGATATTCCTGGCTCAAGGCCCCGCGTTATGGTGATGCATCCTGTGAGGTCGGGCCCCTGGCCAGAGTACTTGTGGCATATGGCTATGGGAACAAGGAGTTTACGGATGTCGTGAACAGCACCCTGCAGACACTGAACCTTCCCGCTGCAGCCCTCTTCTCCACCTTAGGCCGGACTGCAGCACGTGCTTTAGAAACCCTTGTGATCGGGCAATGCCATGGAACCCTGGATGATGGAGCTTGTGGGTAACCTGAAAAAAGGGCAACGCCGAGACCTGTGCATCCTGGACCATGCCCAAGAGCGGTAAGGGTGTCGGTCTGAACGATGTGGCCAGGGGCTCTCTCGGTCACTGGATTGAAATAGAGGACGGGAAGATTAAGAACTACCAGTACGTGGTCCCTTCCACCTGGAATCTCGGCCCACGTTGCAAGAACGGGAAACTGGGGCCTGTGGAGGAAGCTCTCATCGGAACACCGGTCGCAGATCCTAAAAACCCCCTGGAAATCCTTAGAACTGTCCATTCCTTTGACCCATGCATTGCCTGCGCTGTGCATGTAATCGATCCTGATTCAAATCAGGTCTATAAGGTAAAAGCGCTTTAAGAGCATGTTTTAAAAATAGCCCTTCAGACCCCCTTGACTGCTGAGGGCTGAGGGGCTATTTTACGGGCATCAGAATACGTTGCCAAGGGGACATGTAGATGCCACACCTGCTCAGGACAGTGCGTCCGGAATCCTGCCTCAAATATATAGTCTATCACCCCATCCAGATTATCCTCCTGATCACCCTGATTACTCTCCTTTTTGCCATACAAATTCCTTCCCTGCGGTTTGAGACATCCATCTACGACCTCATTATCGAAGACCTTCCCGAAACTTTAGAATACGATCAGTTTAAAAAAGAATTTGGCTGTGAAGAGATTATACTGGTTGTGGCCAAGACAGATTCTGTCTTTCGGCCAGAGACCTTCGGGCAAATCGACCGGCTGGCCCACTCACTCTCTCAAATCAAGGGGATAAGAAGGGTTATCAGTCTCCCTGGCATAAAGAAGGCCATGGACATTACGGAGAAGTGGGACTTAAAGGATTTTGAAAATGTGGTTTCTGATATTGATCTCTTTCACAAGAACCTCATCTCCGAAGACAGAAAGACGACAGTTATAACGCTCATACTGGATGATATAAGGCAGAAAGACCAGATTATTAATGGAGTAAAACGCCTGTTTGACGAGTACCAGGCTTCATTTTCCCTTTACCAGATTGGTATGCCGATCGTTTCATCGGCCCTGGCACGATTCACACAACAGGATTTCATGGCCTTGCCTGCGGTGACCCTTTCCCTCATTGCCCTGATTCTTTTCCTGTTCTTCCGCAACCTGCGGGGAGTGCTGATCCCTACAGGCGCTGTCCTTATCGCCCTTACCTGGACCTTCGGGCTTATGGCCTGGACAGGAACCCCCCTCTCCTTATTGACCATGATCGTACCTGTTTTTCTGATCGCCGTGGGAACAGCCTACTGCATGTATATTTTCCCGGAGTATTTTTCCTCCATCGAGACATCCGCCTCTCCTCAGGAGGCATCCTTCCAATGCTTCACCACACTGGGATTCCCCACCTCCCTTGCCGTGATTACAACGTCCATCGGTTTAGGATCCCTGCTCGTCAACAGGGTCAACGAAATTCGCGAATTTGCGGTTTTCTCCTGTTTTGGTATCATTTCCATGCTCATCATCATACTCACCTTCCTTCCCGCTGTTATGGGCCTCTTACCCTTTCCAAAGAAAAAGCATGGAGGTGAATCGAGCCGGAACCAGTTTTTAGACCGGGTCCTTTCAACAATTATCAGACTGAACCTTCATCACCAGAAGATTACCCTGTCTTTGATAGCTATCATTGCCCTGGCAGGAATGGTTGGCGTTTCACGCATCAAAGTTGAAACAAACCCTGTTGGGTTTTTCAAAGCGGATACCCCTGTAGCCCGTCATTTCAATGATATCTATCAGGATATGTCCGGGAGTTTTCCCATCAATGTGGTTGTTGACAGCGGCCAGGACGGGTATTTTGAAAATCCGGATCACCTGAAACAAATTGCCCGTCTTCAAGACTTTCTTAATTCTTTGCAGGGAGTGGACAAAACCATCTCACTTGCTGACTATTTAAAATTGGTCAATTACACCACCAACCAATATAAGCGAGAGTCTTACGCCCTTCCCGAAGAGCCTTTTGAGGTCCGAATGCTCGTGAATAGTTTTAAGACAATGTTAGGCCAGGATATGCTTAATGGGTTTATGGACTCAGACTTTTCCAAGGCAAATATCATGCTGAGGACCCATATTTCCAGTTCCATCGACTTCCTGGCCACCGAGGCGCGTATAAAAGACTATCTCAGTAAATATTTTCCCGGTAACTTCTCCTTTCAGGTCACCGGCTTCGGTATTGTCATTTCCCACAGCAGCCATCTTATTTCTGATGGTCAGGTCAGGAGCCTTTTTCTGACACTGATCCTTGTTTTTGCCATAATGTTCCTGCTTTTCCTCTCTTACAAGGTTGGCTTTATCGCAATGCTTCCCAACTGCTTTCCCATTATCGTCAGTTTTGGAGTTATGGGCTGGTTCGGGATTCCCCTATCCATGGCAACAAGCTTGATAGCAAGCATTGCCATTGGGCTGGCCGTTGATGATACCATACATTATCTCGTGAGCTACACCAGGGAGTTTAAAGGGAGCCTCAATAAAGAGAAGGCCCTGAGTAACACTGTTCGCCGTATGGGAAAACCGATCATTTTTACTACCGTGACCATCAGTCTCGGATTTTCAGTGCTGATGTTCTCTCATTTCAAACCCACTGCCGTTTTCGGCCTCTTGATGATCATCACCATGTTCTCGGCCTTAGTGGCAGATCTCATTCTCCTCCCATCCCTGATGCTTCATGTGGAACTGGTGACCATTTGGGACTTGCTCAAATTGAAATTGGGCAAAGACCCCCAGAAGGGGATACCGCTCTTCAAAGGACTGTCTCGCACGCAGGTTCATTATATTCTGATGGCAGGGTTCCTGAAGAAACACGAAGATGGAACCATTATATTCAAAAAGGGAGAGGTGAGTGACTCCATGTATGCCATTATTTCAGGTGAACTGGAGGTTGTGGACTTTGGTGAAAAAGATATCAAGAATGGAATTCAGGGCTCAAAACGGATCATAGCCACCTTGGAGGCAGGGGATGTTGTGGGAGAGATGGGTATGATCAGGTCATGTCAGAGATCCGCCACGGTCATCGCCTCAAAGACAGCCGAGCTCCTCCAGATCAACGACCGGATGATCAGGCGGCTTCAATGGCTTTATCCCCCGACCGCCCACAGATTTTTTTATAACCTTATGACCATATTATGCGATCGTTTGGATAACCTGACAAAATGCTATTTAAATGAAACAGTCATTGATGAACTGAGTGGCCTCTACACCCGTGATTTCTTTGTTAGTATGCTGGAAAAGGAGATTGCCAGATCCCGCAGGTATAAGGCCACCCTTTCTGTTTTTGTTTTGGGCCTGGACAACCTTGCCGACCTGACCTCGAGATACGGTCACAGGGCCGGGGATCGTCTCATAGCTGAGACGGGGACCCTGCTCAAAGAACATGCCAGGAAGGCAGACTTTCTGTGCCGTTACGACTCCAACCGGTTCGCCGTCATGTTAACCCACACCGCCGGAGAGGAGGCTCACGCCCTCTGCGATCGTATACAAACCTTGTTGACCGAGTCTCTGGTTCAGATTGAATCGGAACCGATCCTGATCAAGGTGAGCTTCGGCGTGGCCGTTCTTGACCCCGGATCGGATAGTGATATGAAAGAATTGCTGTCGGATGCCCTTCAAGCACTTCGCCGGGCACAGGAAAAAGAAGCCTGAGAAAATTTGGAACGGGAATGAAAAAATACCTTGAAGAAAGGGAGGGCCTTGCTATATAGTGCGTTGAATTTTTGAATCCTATGACAAACTCGAACATAAAACATATTATGGTCCTGGGCGTAGGAAATCTTCTCTTTACCGACGAGGGCGTGGGCATTCATGCCATAGAAACCCTGCTTGAACGTTATGAGTTTCCCGAAAACGTATCCATAGAAGATGGGGGCGTTCTCGGCATGAATCTTTTAGGGATAATTTCCGAGGCAGATCAGCTGATCGTTGTGGATGCCATCAAGAATGGCGGAGCACCCGGGGCCCTGCACCGGCTTGCAGGGGATGAAATACCAAAGCGTATTCTTGCAAAAAACTCCCTCCACCAGGTAGATCTCCTCGAGGCCCTGACCCTCTGCCAGGCCCTTGATAATGTCCCTGAAACGGTTATCGTAGGGGTAGAACCAGAGGACATCGAGACCCTAGGTCTTGAACTGACACCCACTGTTCGGGAAAGAATGGATGATCTGATTGCCATGGTTTTGAGGGAACTTGACCGCTTAGGCGCGGATTACCATGAGAAAAGAGACGAATAATCATGTGCTTAGCCATTCCAGCCAAGATCATTAGAATAGACGATAATATGGGCACCATCGATATGGAAGGAACCCGGAGAGAAGTCAGTCTTCTCCTCCTTGAAGACGCTAAGATAGGAGACTACGTGATTGTACACGCAGGTTTTGCCATACACAAAATTGATGAGACAGAGGCAAAGGAATCCTTGAAGGTACTTCGTGAGTTGGTATCTTTTATGGAGAGCGGGGGGGCTTAGATATTTCCTTGACAAGTGTTGCTTCGTCTTACTATATTCGTTATCAGCTCCCAAATAAGGACTTATTAGAAGTTTCGGCGTTTCGGAAATATGCCAAGGATTTTAAAATATTTTAGCAAGGGGGGGTAAAAAAACGGATGAAAACAAGATACTTAACCATTCTAATTGTTGCCCTGACAGGTATGCTCTTTCTGGCCGTGGGTGGCCTGACTGCTGCTGAAAAGCAAAAGTCGCCCGATGAGATCATGCTTGAAAACAAGGGCTACAAAAAGGATAAAAAGGGGCCAGTGAAGCTTACACACAAGAAGCATAACGTGGATTTCAAGATCGCTTGTGCAGAGTGCCACCATGTGTACAAAGACGGCAAGAACGTGTGGACGGAAGGGGAAAAAGTAGAAAAATGCAGCAAATGCCACCCTGTAATTTGGCCGAAAGGGAAAAAGAAGAAAAAGGGAGTGGCCATGAAGCTGCAGAATGCCTATCACAAGAACTGCAAGACCTGTCATAAGGCATTAGCAAAAGAAGACAAACCAACCGGGCCATTTAAGAAATGTACCAAGTGCCACGAAAAAAAGAAGAAATAGCTGATTTCCTTTTAAACCCAATTTTTTGAATAAAAAAGCCGCTCTCCCAAAGGAGCGGCTTTTTTGTTCTGCTCATTATTTTTGGCTGAAATCGTTGCGGGTAATTCCTAACCGTAACGCTTCAGGAAACTGATTAATCATCAATGGAGATATTTCGTCCTGGATCTTCCTCCATCGCTGACTGGCCTTGCATGTTTCGCCAGTCCGCAGTAATATCTGGTGTCACATCTTGCATTGTGCATTGACGTCTGATGTGGTTTTTATGATTTCCTTTTGGATGGCAGCTTATGTACAGGCCATGGCGTTGGGAATTCTATCCCAAGTAATCTGGACATGATTTGCAAATCTTTCAGATCATTGAAGATAAGCCAATCAAAGACCCTTTCCTTTTCCTTGCCTTTTTAGTTCCCTGCGCATTTTATCCCCTTACTTCTATCAATATTGCTGCTGAAAATACCTTGACTTTTGACATTTAGGCGTGTAGGATTAACTGGCGTTAAGGGATTCTAAAGAGGGTTGGGAATGATCAACAGAGATTGTCTAAGCTATTTAAAAGAATGGTGTTACAGAAGTAAACGTAAGCCCATGTTAATCCGCGGTGCACGTCAGGTGGGCAAAACCACCCTGGTTCGTATGTTTGCGGAGCAGCAGGATTTTCAGTTGGTTGAACTCAATATGGAGAAACCCTGGAGGTTCATTCCAACACTGAATGATTTGAATCCGCGCAGGACGATTGAAGCCATTGAGTTCGAACTCCATATTGATATCGATCCCAAGCGATCTATTATTTTCTTTGATGAAGTACAGTCCTGCCCGCCTGTTCTATCACTTCTCCGGTATTTCTACGAGGAGGCGCCGGAATACAGAATAATGGTGACCGGATCACTTCTGGAGTTTGTGTTAGCTGAACCGAAATTTTCGATTCCGGTCGGACGCATTGAACTTTTTTATCTCGGCCCCCTGACCTTTCAAGAATTTCTGTTAGCAACAGGAGAAGACAAAGCTGTAGCCAAATTAGAGAGTTACAGACTTGGGGACACAATCCGGGAACCGATTCATGAAAAACTGAACCATCTGGTACGAATATTCAATGTTGTGGGCGGGATGCCTGAGACAATAAGTCGTTTTGCCCGGGACCGCAGCTTTAAAGAAGTCGAAAGGGTCAAATCGGAGATTATCGAGACATTTCGCTTGGACTTTAATAAATATCACGGTAAGTCAAATCCGCAACTCCTCACGACGGTTTTTGATTCAATGCCTCGGTTGATGGGGAAAAAACTTATCTACTCTCACTTAACTCCGAACTACCGGTCCAATGATTTGGCAAAGGCGGTTGAACAATTATGCCTGGCCAGGATCATCACGAAGATCTTTCATAGCCACGCCAACGGAATACCGCTGGCGGCGGAGAAGAACGAACGATTTTTCAAGATGATGCTCCTTGATGTCGGGTTATTGCTTACACAATTAAATCTTGTACCGACTGAAATCGAACGGGTCGCAGAGTTGAACCTGGTCAATAACGGCGTTCTGGCTGAGCAATTCATCGGCCAGCATCTTTATCAAGCGCAGCCATATTACAGAACGCCTGAGCTTTTCTACTGGGCTCGTGAGAGAAAATCTTCATCGGCTGAGGTGGACTATGTGATCACCGATGATTCTAATAATGTCGTTCCTGTCGAAATTGAGGCCGGCAGTACCGGACGTCTGCGGTCTCTGCAAATCATGGTCCTGGAAAAATCATTGCCCCGAGCCGTCAGATTTTGTTCGGCTCAACCAACCATATTCACTGAAAGAAGAAAAACAGCAAAGGGGCCGGTGGACTTCAAGTTGATTTCTTTACCGCACTATCTGGTGCAGCAGCTTCAACGGTTACTTTCTGAATCCTGAATCATGTGATTAGGTACGTCAATTAAAGATTTGATACCTTCTTTAAGGGCAGGGAATTCATCTTGACACAATAAAACCGATTTTCTACTATCCCTGTGGAAAATTGCTCATCGAAAATCTAAACCGTTTACAAAGAAAGGTCTTGATGAAAAACAGAAAACTAAAAATACATAGAAACGATCCATGCCCGTGCGGAAGTGGAAAGAAGTATAAGAGATGCTGTCTGCACAAGCAAAATTCAAGAGATATAGAATCGGATAAGGAACTGTATTTCAAGAAATACAGTATCAGGCTTAAGGAAGACAAGGACATCAATGGTATAAAAAAGGCAGGACGTCTGGCACTGGACACCTTTGATCTGGTGGAATCAGAAATAAGACCGGGGATTACGACTGATGACATAAACACCCTTGTCCATAATTTCACCATAAAAAACGGCGCCACTCCTGCCCCATTAAATTATCGCGGTTTCCCTAAAAGCGTCTGCGTATCTGTCAATGCGGTAATCTGTCACGGAATCCCCGGAGAACGGGTTTTGAAGGATGGGGATATTGTCAATGTGGATGTCACTCCCATCCTAAACGGTTATTATGCCGATATCAATAAAACCTTTTTCGTTGGGACACCGGGACCCGAAGCACAGAAAATTGTCAGGGTAGCCCGAAAATGCCTGAAAAGGGGCATGGCGGCCGTCAGACCCGGTAACAGTATAGGAGATATCGGCTGGGCCATTCAAGGTTATGCGGAAGGTCAGGGGTGCTCAGTTGTCAGGGAATTTGTAGGGCACGGTGTCGGTTTTGGATTTCATGAACCTCCCCAGGTCCCACATTACGGACATAAAGGAGAGGGCATAATCCTGATCCCGGGGATGGTATTCACTATTGAGCCCATGATAAATTTAGGCAAAAAGGATCTGAACATCTTAGACGATAACTGGACTGCCGTAACCCGGGACAGCTCCCTCTCAGCACAGTTTGAACAAACCATCCTTGTCACGGGCAGCGGCTTCGAGAGCCTCACCCCCTTTGATTTGTAATTGAGGTTCACAGGTTCAGGGTTCAAGGTTCTATTCTCGTCCCCGAACTGCATTCGGGATGCGTATTTACGAGAAAAGCGTCAGCTTCGTAAGGCCTAATCCAAAATTTGGAGCCAAATTGGCAATGACTTGGGAAAATGAGCATTTTTGACGAGGACTTCGCGTCTTCAATACCTTCTTTGTCCTTAACCCTGAACGTTGAACCTTGAACCTCTGAACGGTTACGTTTTATCGGATGAATCTGATCGAGCAGGCAATAGATTTAGGCTTTGTTGCCCTGGGCTTTTCCCGTCCTGAAGAGCCCTTATTCTTTGATCGGTTCCATGCATGGATTTCCGCCGGCAAACAGGGAGAAATGGATTGGATGGGGAGGCATCTGGATCTCAGGAAAAATCCTGCAAAGCTTCTTGAAAGCTGCCAGACAGTGATCAGCCTCGCTTATCCCTACTCTCATAAGAAACCCTGCACACCGGAAGGTTTTTCGGTCGCAAGGTACAGTGAACCCCACAAAGCTGACTATCATGAGCGTTTGAGGAAACGGGCTAAGATAATAGCGGGGGTAATCAAACAACAGTATCCCGGGACAAAAACAAGAATCACCGTTGATTCGGCTCCCATACTTGAGAGGAGCTTTGCTTATAGCTCAGGCATAGGATTCATAGGAAAAAACAACATGCTTATCATACCGGGCTATGGATCATTCCTTTTTTTGGCGGAGATCCTGACAACCGCTTCCATCCCGCATCCTGAGACTGAATTTATGGAGAGCCGATGCGGTTCATGCACGAAATGCATAGATGCCTGCCCAACCGGTGCGCTGGAAGCCCCTTATAACGTAAATGCATCCAAATGCTTATCATACCTGACCATTGAAAAGAACGGTACGGTTGACGATGATACGGGGGGGAAAATGGGCACTTGCTTTCTTGGCTGTGATATCTGCCAGGAGGTCTGTCCGTTAAATGAAGTGGGTAAATCCAACGCTGAAGTCCTCCCTTCAATAAATACCATTCTCAACATGGAGGACAAGATTTTCAAAGAAATCTTCGGAAGAACAGCCTTTGCCCGTGCCGGTCTCAGCAAAATCAAAGGGAATATAATGAGTCTGAAGGAATATGGAGAAAAAAGCTAAAACAGACCTCGTTAAGTGGTTGAGTAGTTGAGTGGTTAAGTTGTCATTATTATTCGAATTCGTATCATTTCCCATAAATTGGGCACCTGATGAGATTAAACTCTAATTTGCTAATTTCACATATTTATTTTCCAACTAAACGACTCAACCACTTGACTATTTGACAATCTCTGTAAAATGGACTTCTGTGATCTTAATTGCAAATACGCAACATGGCCTGAAGATAAGACCTTAGATGGGTCAGGAAGCTGCAGGACTTTTCAGGCAATCTTCTGTATCATAAAAAAACGGCATGTTCATAAAAACATGCCGTGTCATGAAAAACAAAAGAGGCAAGAAGGCTCCCGAATCAAGAAACCTAAATGAGGCTCTCATAAGTCCGTCCTATCCAGATATTGGCTGATCGCTCCATCATACTCATGGGTGAGACGAAATACCTTCCTCGCTAATCGAAACCTGGTCTTGAGCGTGGTTTCACCGCCCGAACCCTCCATTTCCTTCAGAACCACATCATAGTCGACAGGGTCAACAATAACCGTAACATCTTTGAAATTCTTGGCCGAAGATCGCAGCATGGAGGGCCCGCCGATATCGATATTTTCGATCGCCTCTTCTAAAGTTACCTCTTCCTTAGCGACTGTTTTTTCAAATTGATAAAGGTTAACGACTACCATATCAATACCCTTGATCCCGTGCTCCTCCATCATCCTGACATGTTCGGGGTTGTCTCGCAGACCCAGAAGCCCACCGTGAACCTTGGGATGAAGGGTCTTGACACGGCCATCCATCATCTCTGGGAACCCGGTGTATTCGGATATATCCGTCACCGAAATCCCGCCCTGGCGTAGTGCTTTCGCAGTTCCTCCTGTGGAAAGTATCTCAACATCAAACCTGGAAAGGGATTCGGCAAAGTCCACAATCCCTTTTTTATCGGTGACACTAATAATGGCTCTTTCGATCTTACCCATCTGTCGAGTCTCCTTTCCGAATGCTGGTCGAAGATCCCGCTTTTAAGCGGGGATATCGGGTATTCGTTATTTGTTATTGGTTATTAGTTATTGGTACACGCAAGTTGCAGGATACGGGTTGAGTTCCTTGTGCCTTGCGCCTAACACCTTCACCCTATGTCAATTAAGCTTGTTGTCGTCATCTGTTACGGGGAAAGGGACCTTGACAAAATCAACCCCCTCATCTTTCAAGGTCTTTTCCTCATCAGCGGTTGCTGAACCACGTATGCTCCTTTTTTCGGCCGCACCGTAATGGATTTTCAGGGCCTCTGCGGCAAATCTGGCGCCAACATCTTCTGAGTTGTTTTTTACATATTCCACCACCTCTTTTGCGAGCCGCTGGTAATCAATGGTCTCCTGGCCGGTCAAAGAAGTCGGTGGGGATTTTTTTACGGCAACAGGGGACATGACTTTCTTTATGTTCGAATCATCACAATACGGACAGCTGACAAGATCATGAACATTCTGTTCTTCAAATGACTCATGGCTGTCAAACCAGCCCTCAAATATATGTCCCTGGGGACACTCCAAATCAAATACAATCATCTGTGATTTATTCCTCCATCAGACATCTCAGGGTTTTTAGGTTAAGAATTATCTCTCAGCATACAGAACAGCTAAGATATTGGTCCTTTTGTCGCCATGGCATTTGACCAGATGAGGGACAGTGGAATCATAGTATATTGAATCACCCGGTTTAAGAACATGGATTTCCTCGCCAAGTCGGACTTCCATGGATCCTTCCAGCACATAGATAAATTCCTGTCCGTCATGGGTAGATCTTTCTTCCTCTGTTTCGGAAGGATCAAGGGACACAAGAAATGGTTCCATATGCCTGTTTTTTTTATGAGGCGCTAAAGATTCATAGCCATAACCGTAATACTCTCCCTTTTTCGAGTCATATCGAGATACCACCTTACGGTCGTTTTTCCGCACAATAGTATATGCCCGGTCCTCTTCCCCGGATATGAAGTATCCCATTTTCAGGTTAAGGGCCTTTGCCAGCTTTATTACAATACCCAAAGGAGGTGCCAAGCTCCCGCTCTCGATCTGCTCCAGAAGAGAGACATCCAAATCAGTCCTCTGAGAGATATCCTGAAGGCTGAGATTACGATCTTCCCGGACCGCCTTGACACGTTCGCCTACATTCACCTGAATATCTTCCTGAGGCGGTTCCTGACTGATGCTGTCTAAGAAATCCTGTTCCCGATCTCTTTTTCCAAACTGGCTGTTTGCGTCAGACAGAAAATCGCGGTGGGCATCATGAGCGTCAGCCTTTTCAAGTTTTTCTTCCATAGTCCTTTCCTCTATCCCGACCTAATTAAATATAGGTTGGGGGATTGATGAGATTCAAACCCATCATCTTCAAATATCCATGGTCATATCATGGATAAATCGGAAGCCTCTGCAGGTCGGAGACCGATCCCGCAGGGCGGGACTGAGATCCGAGATAATATGGATCAGGCTTCAAGTACAAAAATGACTTCCATTCTCACACGATACTCATTAATGGTGTCATCTTCAACTGCCACCCTTTGCTCGAGAACCCTTAGTCCGGTAATCCCCCTTAATGTTTTGCTTGCCCTTTCAAAACCGACCCTGATGGCATCATCAAAACTGATGGTAGAGGCTCCGATGATCTCCGAAACTCTTGCTACGCGCTCCATTATATAATCTCCTAGTTAGTGCCTGAACGAAAACTGTCTTTCGAAGTCTGCGCTTATCTGCCCATATCTGCGTCAGACTCAAATTTGACAAACTCGTAAAAAGTTAGAATTTCTCTGTTTTTGTCATTCCCGCGTTCGCGGGAGTGACGGTTTTGGAGACTTTTCGCGAGGCCATCAAATTTAAATCCTCGAAGTTTAGCGAAGTTAAACCTCCCGGACGCGACAAATGACTATCTCTTGACACCAGTAACTCACAACACTATTGTAATAAACGTCTGCAAAACTAAAGGAAAAAATCAAAAAAATCAATGATTTTTTCAAGCATTCTATTGAAAGGAAGGTCTCATGACCATGCTGGAAAAACAATATATCGTAGACGATCTGACATTAAATGACTCCTGGAGAATGTTTCAAATCATGGCCGAATTTGTAAAGGGCTTTGAAGTGATGCCCGAAGCCTATCCGGCAGTCAGCATCTTCGGTTCATCAAAGACCAAACCCCAAAGCACCGTCTATAAAGACACCGTAAAGATGTCTCGACTGTTAGTTGAGAACGGGTTTAACGTTATTTCCGGCGGAGGGCCAGGAGTTATGGAGGCGGCAAATCGGGGAGCTGCCGAGGCAAAAGGGAAATCAGTGGGGCTTCACATCGAACTTCCAAGCGAGCAGGAGCCCAATAAATATGCTAATATCCGGCTCAACTTCAAGTATTTTTTTATCAGGAAGGTAATGTTTGTAAAATACTCCGTTGCCTATATTATAATGCCTGGTGGATTTGGCACCCTTGACGAGCTTTTTGAGGCCCTGACGCTTATTCAGACAAAGAGGATCCGATATTTCCCTGTCATACTGCTGGATTCCCAATTCTGGGGAGGGTTTTTGGATTGGGTTAAGAAAACATTGATAAAAGAGCAGACTATTTCTGAATCGGACTTTGATATATTTAATGTTGTGGACACTCCGGAAGAGGCCATGGCTATTATAAAGAGAAGAGTTGTTGTCTAAACCCGATAAAAGGGAGGTCGAGAAGTTCAGGTCGTTGCTCAACAGATTTGGGATAGAGCTATCATGGGATCAGACCCATAAGGTGGGCATTTTTTTAGATGCGTTAGAGGAATGGAGCAAAAAATTCAACCTGACAGGTCTCTCCTCCCGGCAGAGCATTATTAACGAACTTCTGATAGATTCCATGATGCCGGCTCCTTTCATACCTGACAAAGGGAACCTCCTTGACATTGGTTCAGGGGCAGGTTTTCCCGCAATTCCCATAAAAATCTGCAAACCCGGCCTCCATTGCCAGCTCATGGAGCCCAATTCAAAAAAGATCAGTTTTCTTAAGCAGGTCATCCGGCTTGCAGATCTCGAAAAAGTCGCCGTTATAAAAGGACGTATTGGTGAAGAGGAAGGCCTGCTTCATCCTGAAGGATATAATGTCATAACATCGAGAGGTCTGGCGCCTCTACCCCAATTCCTGACATGGGGCGCCCCCCACCTGACACCCGGCGGGTTAATAGTGGCCTTTTTGGGGAGCCAGATTGAAGAAGCCATGAAGAAAAGTGCGGACGTTATCAGAAAGCACAACCTTTTCCTGTTCAAATCGATCGCCTATTCTTTGTCCGGAAAGTCGTCAGAGAGAAATCTTCTGATTTTGAAAAGGCGCGGTAATAATACCTAAATTGATCAACACCAGGTTAAAGCCCCCCTGCCTTATCCCCTTCATTAATGATTTTTCTCCCCACTTAGTCTGAGGCGGCAATTTGGCAAAGCCCTATTAATGTGCCTCTTGACCTGCCCAGTTATACTCTCTAATCAACAGGTTGGTTTAGAGGAGACAAGCATAGGGAGCCTTATTTATCGTTCCGTTATTTAGTGCCCATCCATTAATTTAGCTGTGGGCACTGTGGGTTTCCAATTCAGAAATGAGCAATTTTTCGCAAGGTCAAGGAAAACAAGGGTTTGTGCGGAGACGTACGTTAGTACGTCGCACAAGGAAACTCGTAGTTTGACGACGAGATTGCGGAAAAGGGCCATTTATGGATGGAAACTATTTAACATACTTAAAAGAAACATTCAGCCTTGTCCGGAACGATGTCACCTGCCCGTTTTCAATGGTCACATCCAGTTTAGTTACTTCAGCTATTCTTAGATCCTTTAGGCTCTCACCTGCCGTATTAATAGCCGTCTTTGCCGCTTCCTCCCATGATTGGTCACTCGTCCCAACTAACTCGATAATCTTGTACGTGCTTCCAGCCATTTTTATCCTCCTCTTTTCTCTATTAAGGTTAAACCAACACTTCAATACTTGAAAAATTTCACCCCCTTTCTATTAGAGATATTTTTCACAATCTATATTTATCTATAGTGTATCAAAGTATCCAACCCTTGCCAAGATTATATTCGGCGGAAATCAAAGTCAAGGGCAAAATTGCAGGATATTTCAAACAAAATCTCTACAGCGGGACTATTGACAACCGATCAACGTTGAGCTATTGTTTTCTTGAATCTGACATGAAAATAGAGGATTAAGTTAAGGGTGGGAAAGTCGGCTGGATAAAAAGATGTCAGAAGATCTGCAGATCATAACGGATGGAGACTCCAAAACCCCATTCGGGTCTATCTATTAGACCTGGATGGGGTTTGTTTTTTTTGGTAAACAAGAATATATGCTGAACTCAAAAGACTATTTATTTTTAGACGGCCTCGGAACCGCACTTAAGACACTCACAGTATGCCCCTGGCCAAAACGCGAATCTGAGAACTTTGGCTCGTCATTCATTTGGTTCCCGGTCATAGGACTGTTATTGGGGTTTGTTCTTTACGGAACAAACCTTCTATGGGGGCTGTTACCTTTCACCCCATGGCCTGGAGCGACTGCCCTGCTCCTGGTAGCCATGGACATTTGCCTGACAAGGGGTTTGCATCTTGATGGGTTGGCGGATTGGGCCGATTCCATAGGTGGGTTTTTTCAAAGGGAGAAAAGATTGTTGATCATGAAAGACACCTCCTTAGGGGCCTTCGGTGTATTGGCGCTGCTTGTAGCCCTGCTCGCCAAATGGCTGGCCTTCGAAAGACTCATATCCTCCGGTTCCGTTGTCTGGCTCCTGATTATCTTCACTCTTTCGAGAGCAATGATGGTGGAACTCATGACAACCCTCCCTTATGCGCGCGCTGAGGACGGGATGGGGCAGCCATTTATTGCCCGGGCTTCCACCCGGAACAGGGTCCTGTCACATGTTGTAGCTATAGTTTTTTGTATCCCCTTTGGGCCATTCTCCTTTTTACTTTATTGCCTCGGATTGCTTGAGACAAAGCTGTTTGGGATCCGGTGCAGGCATGCATTTGGGGGTATTACCGGAGATCTTCTTGGAACGACCAATGAGATGGTGGAAATTACGCTGTTAATGATATGCGCCCTGTTGGGAGAAGGTCTCCTCCCCTATACAGGGTGGGGATGGGTGTTCTAATTAATATCAATTTTTCATTAAATGAATATATTTGCTTGACTTGTGTAAGTTTTCTGTTTATTGCTACTTCTCAGTACTCATATTATTAACCATAAATCAAAGGAGGGGGTATGGCAACTTTAAAACAAATTCAACTTAGATTGCAGCGTTCTAAGAAAAAACTTACACGACTTAACAAAGAAGAGACAGCTACAAAGGGTAATATCAAGAAATTAGAGTCCGCGCTTAAAAAGGCTAAAGCAGCAGAAAAGGCAGCAAAGGCCAAAAAGAAAAAACCCGTGGCCAAGAAAAAATCAGTTGCCAGGAAAAAACCGGCAGCCGCCAAAGTCAAAAAACCGGTAGCCAAGAAGAAAACTGCAAAAAAGCGAAAAGCTGCAAAGAAAAAGAAGTAACCGTTTTTTTCGGAGTTATTTTTCGTCGAGCATTTAATCCCATACGGGGAGTGGTGCGCCCTTTGCCAAGGGTTTTGTACGCATTTACCTGGCCCTAATGTTTAAAGGAAAAGCCCCATTCTTTGAGCTGCTTTTCCATACCTGCCCTGTGGCTCCCCGGCCAGAAGTACCTGCCGCATAAAGGGCAGAAGTTAATATTGGTCCTGTTCTGATAAAGGACATATTCAGGGATCTTTCCACCGGCGACCCCTTCACGGGCCTGCTTCAAGATGACGTTACATATGAGACATCTGCTGAACCAGACCGAACGAGCAGGCTCAAGTTGCAGTTCCCTCTTCAGTTCCACCAATTGCTCACTTACCTTATTTCCACAGATCAACACAGCGGTATTGCCTAATTTTTCAGCCCTCTCTTTATGCCTGGTAAGAAGTATTCTACCCTCCCTCACAAATGCATCAATAGCCTCAGGGGAATAATGCGGCTGATAATGGATGTCGTAACCTAATACTCTGAGCCATTTGGCCAATTTGCCTACCATAACATCAGCCACAAATCTCCATTCATTTTTTCCTTTTTCCATGACATAACCCGAACTATTGATGGCCTCGTAAGAAGTAAGGAGTGGGACATAAAGAACATACTGGAATCTGCAAGGAACTTGCCCTGGTGATTGCTAACCATGCTGCTTGCAATATATCAGGGGATCTTGTAGAATGTCTATCAATTAGAGGAAGTCCTTCCCACCGTTTATAGTCCCGAAATAGAAAGTCCTTCGAGAGGCTGGGTAGTGTATGCCATTGAAGAAAAGATTGATTGAAACAGGATTATCTTTCTTCCTTTTTGTTGTTACAGGCATATGTTTGGTATTTGCACCTGCAGCCTCAGCAAACCCTTCTCTGCTTAGACAAAGTATTATCGACTATAATCTTGAGAGCTATAAAGAAAGCTTGTCAGACGGCACCTACAAAGGCGCTGCCGGGATACTGTTAATGGGGCCCGAGGTTGCACGCTCTTTCGGGTTAAAAGCGTTTATAAATCAGGACTACATGGAGGCCAGGGAACTGAACAACAGGGGGAAACTACTCTTTGCCAGAGCTGTTTCGGCGATTACCACCCGGAAAAAAGAAGGGGTTTCCGGTGAACACTCCAAAAGGGCAGGCAAATTGGCATTGGAGAGCAAAGAAGCTCTTGGCCTATCCCGAAAACATTTCGAGGCTTACAGGTCGAAACTGACACCCGGGGTAGACGACAGGCTGAATCGAGCCACCTGCTCAGCACTCTTGGATAATCTGCTGGGAAAAAGTGTGAAAATGGCCGCCTTCAATCTGAGAGATGCTTTGGGCATTTTTCATAACAGATGCCAGGGTCTCCCTGAAAATAGCCCTGCATTAAGCCCAAAAAACGTGAGGTTTGTGAATTACGTATTCCACGAGTTTACACAAAAGGCGTCCAGAACAGACAAGGAACGCTTTGACCTTGGAAAACAGGAGAGGTGCAGGGGAACAAATCCCGGGCCTTTATGGAAAAATGTTATAAGAAAGGAAGGGCCTCTTTTTATATCCCTTGTAGAGAAATGCCTTGACAAACAAAAGGGCGCCGGATATCCGGTAGACCCCCTCCTGTTTATCGCCCTGATAAAGAGGGAATCCAATTTTGACGCCAGGGCTGTTTCTTATGTGGGGGCTGCTGGCCTGACCCAGATTATGCCACAGACGGGGAAAGGCCTGGGGATGAAAAACATCTATATGCCGTCATATTTCGAAGAAGCCATATCTCTTACGGAACGTCAACGAAAACTGAGGAAAAGGGCCAGGCTCCTTCTTTCCGAGGTTACTGCAACAAACAAGACAAAACTCGCCAAAGATGCCCGGGGGCTAATGCAGAAATCCTTGAAATGTGGCCGGGAACGGTCTAAGCTCTTCAAGAGATATAAGAGAGACTTATTGAAGAAAGACCGGGATGATCGCCTAAATCCAGGCAAGTCGATTGAGTTCGGATATAAATATTTTTCAGGGCTCATGAAGGCACAAAATGGGGACATCAGCCTGGCATTGGCCTCTTATAATGCCGGGCCTCATAGGGTAAAACAGTATAATGGGATACCCCCCTATAAAGAAACTGTTTCATTCCGAAACATGGTGCTGAAATATTATCGGGAATATCTAAATAAAACTGAATAAAGGAGATGAAGCATGAACTCAGACGTTTTAACAGAAAGCAACTTTGAAGACATCAAACTTGTGAAACGGGGAAAGGTCAGAGATGTTTATGAAGTTGAAGATAAGCTGTTGATTGTCGCAAGCGACCGCATGTCAGCTTTTGATGTGGTTATGGATGACCCTATTCCCGATAAGGGAAAAATACTGACAAAAATATCTCTCTTCTGGTTCGGGGAGCTGGAGTCTGTCGTCGAAAATCATCTGATAAGCAGTAACCCGAATGAATATCCGGAGGTCTGCCAGAAATATGCCCCCCAACTCGAGGGCCGCAGCATGCTTGTCAAAAAGACAGAGCCGCTCCCTGTAGAATGTATTGTCAGAGGATACCTGTCCGGTTCGGGCTGGCAAGGATATCTCCGGACAGGATGTGTCTGTGGTATCGAGCTCCCCAAAGAAATGCAGGAGTCCGATCAACTCAGAGCGCCTATTTTTACTCCCTCAACCAAAGCCGAAGACGGCATGCACGATGAAAATATCAGTTTTGAAAAGGCAGTAGAGATTCTCGGCAAAAACGTAGCAGAGGAGGTGCAGCGTATCAGCCTCCGGATTTATGAATTTGGAAGGGATCTGGCCGCAGAGAAGGGAATTATCGTAGCAGATACAAAATTTGAGTTTGGCTTCAAAGACAACCGGCTGATCCTGATTGATGAGGTATTAACACCCGATTCATCAAGGTTCTGGCCCATGTCTGATTACAGCCCTGGAGGACCGCAACAGAGTTTCGATAAACAGTTTCTTAGAGATTATCTGATTGAAATCAACTGGCCGAAAAAACCACCCCCACCCAGATTGCCGGACGAAATTGTCAATAAGACGCGGGAGAAATATTTAGAAGCATTGGTAAAATTGACAGGAAAAGGGATTTAAAAGGCACAAGAGAAATGAAACCGGTTATTTGCTTTATTGATGACTCCGGATTTGAGCATGATCTTGTAAAATATGAGATCGCCCCTTCTGCTCCTGACCTTGAATTTGTTCAGACCTACACCTTTGCTGAAGCCAGGGATCTATTGGCCGCCAAAACCCCTTCCCTGTTTCTTCTTGACCTGTGGGGACAGGATGAGGACGTGGTTGATCCGTATTTGACGCCAATGGACGAACTCAAAAAAAAGACCGCCGATTTCCCGAAGCTGGACCAGATCTACGAGGGGCTTGACAGCTTCCAGGGAGATATTAATAACGAATTTCTTAAGAGACTTTTTGCTATCGTGGATTGCTGGAGAAAGTTATTCGAGGATGTCTGTGGTCGGATCGGGCAGAACAGCAGGTATGGCCTTTTTAACCTCGGGCAGACGCGACTCCATTACCCTCAGATTCCTGCGGTCTTTTATACCAGGAAATCGTTGATCAATGATGTTGCTGCCATGTTCAAGGCAGGTGCTGATGGCCTATTTATCAAACCCACCGGGTATAATGATGATGAAACGCGTCGTCTTACAAGAGAATACGCCCCACGCCTTTTGAATGACCTGAGAAAAATCATGAGCCTTGACGTTTACCCCTCCCATGTACTCTGACAGGGAACTCAAACATTCATAACCTACCAGATACCTGCCTGCCATAAAACAAAATCAACCAAGTGAATACAACCTGGAACAATTGAATTCGGCTGCGCGGGGAGGCCTGAACGATTACCTGTTTTTCGGGTTTTTCTGAACAAAAGCAGGCTCCTTTCGGTATGGCAAGCTTACCATGGCCTGCCTTGACAAAGCATTTTTCGATGCTTAATGTTTCTTCGTTTAGGGTTGAAATCGGGAAAGAATATCGGTTCGATGACCGACATTAAATGCAGTCAGGGTCAGTGTTATGGATAAGGATAAAAATAGGGATAACCAGATAGACACCGATTCCGGGGAATTGGAAGAAGATCCTCGGGAAGAGGGAGAATCTCAAGATCAAGAGGAAGAAGAGATCCCTCTAACAAAAATGACAAAGGCCCAATTAATAAAAAAAATTGAAAAGGTTCAGGAGGCTTCAGACAAGAATCTTGATCTTTATATCCGCTCTCAGGCAGAAATCGACAATTTAAAGAAGCGATATCAGAAAGAACGGCAGGGTTTGGTTAAATTTGCTAATGAATCGTTGATAAAGCAGCTCCTTCCGGTAGTCGATAACCTCGAAAAGGCTATTACCCATTCGCAGGATGAAGATTCGATTGAGGCTATCCGAGATGGTGTTGACCTCACTTTGAAGGGGCTAACGGATATTCTGCAGAAGGCGGGGGTAGAAACGGTTGAGTCGGTTGGTGAACAGTTTGACCCCAATTTTCATGAGGCAGTTTCAGAAATGGCTGACGACGGAGTGGAACCTGGCACCGTGATCAAAGACCTTCAAAAGGGTTACATCCTTAATCAGAGGCTGATTCGACCATCTATGGTCATTGTGAGCAAGAAGACTGCATAACTCCGATAGACCGGCCTTCGGAGAGAAAAAAAGGGCCTTTTGCAGAAACGCGAAACGTAAAATTATTTCAAGAAGTCTTCCGTTTAAGAAATTAATTTAAATTATAAAAAATTTTCAGATATTAGGAGGCAGTAGATATGGGAAAAACAATAGGAATAGATCTCGGAACAACCAACTCGTGTGTCGCTGTGATGGAAGGTGGGGACCCTATAGTGATCGCCAATGCAGAGGGAAGTAGAACTACTCCCTCCATTGTAGCCTTTACTGACAGCGGAGAAAGACTGGTTGGCCAGACCGCCAAGAGGCAGGCTGTTACCAATCCGGAAAATACAGTCTTTGCTGTCAAACGGCTTATCGGCCGAAAATTTGCTTCGCCTGAGGTAGAAAGAGATATTAAGGTTCTCCCTTATAAGATCAGCAAGGCATCTAATGGCGACGCCCATGTGTCCATAAAGGGAAAGGCCTACAGCCCAGCTGAGATATCTGCAATGATTCTCACAAAGATGAAAGAAACCGCAGAGGAGTACCTCGGAGAAAAAATCGAAGATGCCGTAGTTACAGTCCCGGCATATTTTAATGACAGCCAGAGACAGGCCACCAAAGATGCCGGACGTATTGCCGGCCTGAATGTGGAAAGGATTATTAACGAGCCCACAGCCGCGTCTTTGGCCTTTGGTTTAGACAAAAAGGGAGACAAAAAGATAGCTGTCTTTGATTTGGGTGGCGGAACCTTTGACATCTCTGTGTTGGAGATAGGCGAAGGGGTTTTTGAGGTTAAGTCCACCAATGGCGATACCCATTTGGGCGGTGAGGATTTTGACCTGAGGATCATCGAGTATTTGGCAGATGAATTCAAAAAGGATCAGGGGATCGATCTTCGAAATGACAAGATGGCCCTTCAGAGATTGAAAGAAGGCGCTGAAAAGGCAAAGGTTGAGTTATCAGGTTCCATGGAGACGGATGTGAATCTCCCCTTTATTACAGCTGACGCCAGTGGTCCCAAACACCTGAATATTAAACTGACCCGTGCAAAACTGGAAGGGTTGGTTGATGATTTGATTGAAAAGATAGTAGGTCCGTGTAAGATAGCAATAAAAGACGCTGGCCTTTCACCGAACGATATCGATGAAGTGGTCTTGGTCGGCGGTATGACCCGTATGCCGAAGGTACAGGAAAAGGTTAAGGAGATCTTTGGCAAGGAGCCGAGTAAGGGCGTTAACCCTGACGAAGTGGTGGCTGTTGGGGCTGCTATTCAGGGCGGTGTTCTCAAGGGCGAGGTCAAAGATGTGCTGCTCCTTGATGTGACACCCCTTTCCCTCGGTATTGAGACCTTGGGAGGTGTTTTTACCAAGCTTATCGAAAAGAACACCACCATCCCCACCAAAAAGAGCCAGATTTTCTCAACAGCGGCCGATAACCAGCCCGCGGTTGAGATCCATGTACTCCAGGGGGAGCGGGAAATGGCTACTACCAACAAGACCTTGGGCCGGTTCCAATTAGTTGGGATCCCTCCGGCCCCGAGGGGCCTTCCCCAGATTGATGTGACCTTTGATATCGACGCCAATGGGATAGTCAGTGTTTCCGCAAAGGACATGGGGACAGGGAAAGAGCAATCAATCAAGATTACCGCCTCCAGCGGCCTGAGCGAAGAGGAGATTGATAGCCTCATAAAGGATGCGGAAATACACGCGGAGGAGGACAAAAAGAAAAGGGAACTCATTGATGCCCGCAACATGGCCGATTCCATGATCTATTCTACTGAGAAGTCTGTCAAGGAGGTAGGCGACAAATTGGATGACGCCACAAAGGAAAATATCACCCAGGTGATTGACAATTTGAAAAAGGCTGCCGAAGGCGAGGACACAGAGGAAATCAAACGACTTACTGAAGAATTGACCCAGGCATCCCACAAACTGGCAGAGACCATGTATGCAAATGCATCCCAGGATCAGGACCCGGGCGCAGGCGGAGCAGGCCCTGAATCCGCAGCAGGACCGTCACAAGATGAAGATGTGGTCGACGCGGATTTTGAGGAAGTTGAGAAGTGATAATTAGGTTTTTTTTAGCAAAAAAGGCTGTCCCCCTCTTAGTGGTGGGGATAGCCTTTTTTTTGGCTGCATGTCAGACCAAGACGCCACCACCTGTTAAGGTGGAGCAGGCAAAACCGGAGCCATTTGCAATTGCCGAGGGCTACCTGCAAAATGGTGAGCTGAAAAAGGCCCTGAATGCCTATGAAGCCTTTCTTAAACATGCGCCCAAAAGCGAAAAATTCGCCCTGGCGCTGAACCGCATATCTGAGATATATCTCAAGCTTAACCAGCCCGAAAATGCCCTGACTATCTTAGAAAAGATCTCCCGAGAATATCCTGATTATACCTGGATACCAGGTGTACGCTATGAGATTACCGACATCCTTTTCCGTATTGGCAAGTATAAAAGTTCTGTAGCCAAGGCGTTGGAATGGCTTGACACATATCCCGACCACCCTTTGAAGAGAGATATCCTCATGCTCCTGGGGGACAACTCCAGCGCTTTGGGGGAAAAGGCTGAGGCCTTTGGCTGGTGGCTTAAGGCAAAGGAAGCATGGTCCGATGACCCCGAAAAGATAGCTCAACTCGATGAAAAATTGAACGAATTGATATCAAACAGCGACCTGAAAACCCTGGACCAACTTGCAGGAGGAGCTACAGGAACCCTTTATGCACCGAAGATCTATTACAGAATCGCATCTATTTACCTCGAACAGAATGACAAAAAAAAAGCAATAGAAGCTGCAACATCACTGCTTCATTCCACCAGGGACGAAGAGTGGCTTTCAAAGGGAAGGGAGCTTGTAAAGCGTACAGAAGAGGAAATGGCGGTTAAACAAGGTGTATTGGGGTGCTTACTTCCCCTTAGTGGCCCTTTTTCCATCTACGGCGAGGAGGTCTTAAAAGGGATTGAACTCGGACTTGGCGTGCACTGGGATCAAACTGCCGAGACAGGCCTGGAATTGTTAATAAGAGATACAAAGGGGAGGCCGGAAGAGGCCTTAGCGGCGCTTGAAAATCTCGTTATTGATGAAAAGATCATGGCGATAATCGGCCCTGTTTCGAGCAGAGCAGCCATCGCCGTGGCCAGAAAGGCACAGGAAATGGGCGTGCCAGTCATCACCCTGACGCAGAGGGAAGGGGTCGTGGAAGAGGGCGAAATGATTTTCCGCAATTTTCTTACTCCCTCTCAAGAGATAGATGGTCTTATTGATGTTGCAATGGGCCAAATGGGACTTAAACATTTTGGGATCTTGTATCCGGACAATGCCTATGGGCGTTACAGCATGAACCTTTTCTGGGACAGGTTGAATGATATGGGTGGAACAGTGACCGCCGTGGAGTCCTATGGGGTCGATGATACGGATTTTGCCGACCAGATAAAAAAAATGGTGGGGCTTTACTACCCGAGACCGGCGTCCTTAGTGCAAAGGCTTGAAGATATGAAGACCCCGGAGGATGAAGAGGAATCAATATATCCGGAAGAACCGGAGCCTATCATAGATTTCGATGCCATTTTTATACCGGATAGTTTCCAGCGTGTAGCAATGATCGCTCCACAACTGGCCTTTCACGACGTCCTGGGAGTCCAACTCTTAGGGACGAGCGCCTGGCAATCCCCCAAATTAGTGGAGATGGCAAAGGACTATATCCAGGGGGCTCTTTTTTGTTCCGGCTTTGTTGGGGACTCCGAAGAGGCGGGTGTCCGGATATTTGTTGAAGAGTATAGAGATAATTTTGATGCTGATCCCGGCATCCTGGCCGCCAATGGTTACGATACCATCAGACTTTTGAAGCAAGTACTCTCAGATAAAGAAATACGAACAAGAAAAGACCTGGTAAATACATTGCTTGGGTCTCAAGGATTTTACGGAGTTTCCGGCGTCATCACTTTTGACCCCAACGGGGAAGCAGAGAAAGAACCAATTTTATTGACCATTTCGGGGAACAGCATGGTACCTCTTCAGTAACCGTTCATGAGTCTCAGGGGTCAGAAGTTCTGCCTGTTTCGGATGCAACATTCAAATCCCCGCCTATTCCTTCTTTTCTTCCTCCTTCTCTTCCTCTTTCTCTTCCTCTTTCTCTTCCTTCGATTCCTTTTTCTGCCGCGCAGTCCGGGAGACTAAAATCCCAATTTCGTACAATATTATCAAAGGGCCTGCCATCATGCACTGGGTGATAACATCCGGCGGGGTCAGTATAGCGGCCAAAACGAACGTTAAGAGTATTGCATACTTCCTTTTCCGGCTCAATAATTCGGGCGTAACAATCCCCATCTTTGTCAAAAAGAAAATAACCACAGGGAGCTCAAAAACAATGCCAAAAGCAAAGAGAAGCTTTATTGCAAAGGAGAAATATTGCTTAACCGATGGGAGGGCCTTCACATACTCATTAGAAAACCCTATGAAAAATTTGAACCCGAAAGGAAAGACAACGAAATAGCCAAAAAGCGCTCCACCTACAAAGAGGATGGTAGAGGCCACAACAAAGGGAATTACATATTTTTTCTCTCTCCTGTACAGACCGGGGGCAATAAACATCCATAACTGATAAAAGATAAAAGGCGCCATGAGCAGAACGCCAGATAGAAAGGCCACCTTCAGATAGGTAAAGAACATCTCAGGCAGGTTAGTAAAGATTAGTTGATCGCCTTCAGGCATAACCGCCTTTAGGGGCAGAATCAGTAAATTGAAAAGCTGTTCAGAAAACGCATATGAAACGGCAAACCCCACGCCCAAGGCAATGGCGATTGCTACAAACCTCTTTCGCAGTTCCTCCAAATGGCCTAAAAAAGGCTGCTTATCCTCATCAGTCATCCTGGTTTTTCTCCGTTGAAGGGCCTGAGTCTTTCCTGGCCATTTCTTCTTTTAACGGTTCACTCTTTTCCTCTTCTTTTTGCTTTGCCTGATCGTAGTCATCCAGCATTTCATCGAAGTCATCATACTTTGGAGGGTCATCTTCAGGAGGCTTGTCATGTTCCAGATCTAACGGTTTGTTGAGACCGCTGACGGAATCTATTAGATCCTCTTTTACCTCTTTGAATTCCTCCTCCATGTCCAGGCTTCCCTTAATCTCCTGGGTGGCCTTTTTGAATTCAGACAATCCTTTTCCAAGGGACTTCGCCAGATCGGGCAGTTTTTTTGGCCCGATGACAATCAAGGCGATAACCAAAATAATAATCAGCTCAGGCATACCCATGCCAAACATATCATCCTCCTTTTAAGTGCTCAAATTTTTGGGTATCAATCTGCAATCTGCAATCAAGAATCTGTTTCCTTTAAGTCGAGCATCAAGGCCGTCTCATCGCAATTGGGAAACTTGGGGCACTTCAGGCAGTCGGCCCATATCTTCTGGGGAAGGGCTGCTTTATCAATCTCCCTGAACCCGAGTTTCAAGAAAAAATCCGGGATATAGGTAAGGGTAAAGACCCTTTTTATCCCGAGAAAGCGGGCCTCCTTAAGGCATGCATCAACAAGTTTGCCACCTAAACCTTTTCCCTGCTGCTCGTCAGATATGGCCAGGGATTCAATCTCTGCCAGATCACTCCAGCATATGCCTAACCCGCATATACCCTGGACAACTTCCCCCTGATCCATTTCCAGGACAAAATAATCTCTCAAGTGGTCGTAAAGCTCACTCAACGATCTGGGCAAAAGAAGACCCTGCTCAGCAAAGAAGTTCAGGATCTTGTGGGCAGGCTCAACATCCGCTGCCACAGCCTTTCTAATGCGGGGATATTCATCACTGTCATTTACCATCATTATGCCTTGATTCTCACGCAAAGCCAAAGAGCAACTCAGATTCCACTCCTTAACTTTAGATCACTTTAGTCACTTTAGATCACTTTACTAACCTCACTCCCTTTCGACCTTTCTAACTAAACCGTTGAGCTTTTCATTTTTGGCCAAACGCTTCTTGATCTTGATGGCCTCCTCTTTGGTCCTGAACATACCGCATCTTACCCGGTAATACTTACGTCCCTTTATGAACACCTTGTAAGAATAAGCGGAATAACCTTTGGCGATTAACCGGTTCACCATTTTAGTCGCCCTGGCCTCGCTGTCCAAGGACGCAACCTGGACTATATATTTTGTCAGGGCCTTGGTACTTTTGCTCTCTTCGCTCTTCTTGAGATCTTTTTTCCCCCTTTTAGGGGAGGACGAGGGTTTTTTGATCGCGTCGTTTTTCTTACCAGAAAGCTCATCATAAAATGCAAATTTTGGATCCTTCTGCAACTCCTTTATCCGCTCCAATTCAGATCGATCCTTTTTGCTGATCATCTGTTGGAGTTTGCCGATCTGAATCTTCAATTCAGCTAATGTGTTGACACCTCCCGGAAGGAGACCATTCCCTGCAAGGACACCAAGGGTAAAAATCCAGGCTAAGAGAACAAAGGCCCCAAGACTCCAGAGAAAAATGGAGGTGCGGGACAACTCAAAATGATATCTTTTCCCTGTTTCACCTGTCTTGGTTTTCTTTTGGCCCATACTGGTAACAATCCTAAATTCACATCTTTTCTGGAGCCTCTATCCCAAGGAGGTTCAATCCGTTGGCTATGACAGTCCTTACCCCTTCTGCCAGGAACAATCTTGCCTGGGTCAAGGCCTTGTCCCCAGTAATAATACGATGGTCGGAGATTTTTGTCCCTAAATTAAAGTATCTATGAAACAGCGCGGCCAAATCAGTGAGATAGTAGGTCAAACGATGGGGTTCCAGGGTCACGCAAATCTCCTTCAAAAGAGATGGAAAACCCGCCATCGCCCTGACAAGCGCCAGTTCTTCCTCTAAAACAAGGTGCTTTGAGAGATCACCAGGGTTATCCGGGACAAAGACTCCCTCGGCCTCCGCCTTCCTGAAAATACTACATATCCTGGCATGGGCGTACTGGACATAATAGACAGGATTGTCACTATCCTCTTTTTTCACAAGATCAATGTCAAAATCAAGGGGGGATTCGTGATTTTTCATCAAGAATACAAACCGAACCGCATCCACTCCCACATCATCCATCAATTCCCTGAGCGTAACAAAGGTCCCTGCCCTCTTTGACATCCTGATTTCTTGCCCACCCTCCCAAAGCTTGACTAACTGGATCAGCATAACCGAAAGCCACTCATCCGAAACCCCCTGCGCCGCTAACGAGGCCTTGATCCGCGGAATATAGCCATGGTGGTCTGCCCCCCATATATCGATCGCCTTTGTAAAACCCCTTTCATGTTTCTGCAAATGGTAGGCAATATCAGAGGCAAAATATGTAAACTGGCCGTCACTCTTGCGGATAACCCTGTCTTTATCGTCCCCCAGACCGGAGGTCCTGATCCAAAGCGCTCCGTCCTTTTCATAGAGATAGCCCTTTTCCTTGATAGCCTCTAAGGTATCTTGGAGTAAAGCAGATCTGTGGAGGTCCATTTCGCTGTACCAGCCATCAAAAGCTACCCTGAAACGGCTAAGGTCTTCTTTGATCTCCTCGAGCATCATTTCTCTTCCCTTTTGAGTGCAATAGATTATTGCATCTTCCTGGCTGAGATCATTGAGATCTGCCTCTCGAGAAATAGCCCTGGCCAAATCCAGGATATAATCTCCATGATACCCGTTTTCAGGAAAGGGATAATCAGGGTCCTGGACCTGTCGGAAACGACAGAAAATTGATTCACCCAAGAGCCTGATCTGCTCTCCGGCGTCATTTATATAAAACTCCCTCTCTACGCCATAGCCGCAAAATGAAAGAATTCTGCAAAGTGTATCCCCTAAGGCAGCGCCTCGCCCATGTCCTAAATGAAGAGGTCCGGTTGGGTTGGCGCTTACAAATTCAACCAGGACCTTCTCACCACTGCCTGCATCATTTCGTCCGTAATCCTCTTTAACCCGGACGATGTCGGAGAGGATACCACACCACTCTTCTGCCCTGATTTTGAAGTTGATAAAGCCAGGTCCGGCAACATCCACGGATTCAAGCAGCCCCTCTTCATCCTTTAGATTGTCCTTTATCGCTTTAGCGATATCTAAGGGTCTACGTCTCTGGCTTGAGGCAAGCGTCATGGGCAAATTGGTTGCGAAATGACCATGGGCCGGGTTGTTTGGAATTTCTATCACATACTCAGGGATGGAGGTTTCTGAAAGAATCCCCTGGTCAAAGCAATAGTCAATGGTTGTCATCAGAATAGCATCCAACCTGTTTTTCATAATAAATATTCCCTTATATTTTTCCGGCCTATGGAACAGAACACCTCATATGAGATGGTGCCCGCACTTCTCGCTATGTCGTCCCCTTTGATACTTTCCCCCCCCCTGGGAACCTAAAAAAACAACTTCATCGCCGGGTTGGACTTCTTTGATGCCGGTTATATCGCAAACGGTAAGGTTCATGCAAACGGCGCCTATAATAGCAGCCTTTTCCCCCTTGATTAGGACTTTTCCCCTATTGGAAAGGTTTCTTGACAAACCATCACCATATCCGGCTGAAACGACCGCTATCCTGCACGGGCCTTCTGTATAATAAGTTCGGCCATAACTTATGGGAGTTTTACCGGGCAGATCTCTAACCTGCAGAACCTGGGCCCTGAAATGCATAACAGGCGTTAAGGGCCGCGGGCTAATAAAATCCGGAGAAGGTAATCCACCATACAACATAATGCCGGGTCGAACCATGTTAAAATGGGTCTTTTCGTGGCACATGATCCCCGCGCTGTTTGCCATATTGTTGAGGGGCAGATCAAGACCCATTGACCGCCCTATGGAAATAGCCTTCTCAAAGCTCTCAATCTGGTCCTGTGAAAACCGGCCTTCGGGTTCATCTGCAGTTGCAAGATGAGAGGTAAATCCCTCGATATGCAGGTTTTTCAATGGGGCTATCTGCTGGAGAAAAGGACCGATATCATTATGGGGTATGCCTAAGCGGCCCATACCGGTATCAACTTTCAAATAGATCCGGGCCATTTTACCAGGTTTTGCACTTTCCTGAGACAGGGTTTCAACCACCGCCAGGTCGTAAAGCACAGGGGTGAGCCCTTTCTCAAGTACCTCATACGCCTCCTCCCTTGTCCGGATCCCGCACAGGATCACAATGGGCAACCGGACTCCCCCCTTCCTGAGATCAAGCGCCTCGTGGAGATATGCTGTCCCGAGACAATCAACCCCGTTTTCCTCAAGAGACCGCCCCACCTTTAACATACCATGCCCGTACGCATCCGTTTTGACAACGCCCATTATCCGGGTGTCCACACTCACCAGTGTTCTGATCTGGTGGAGGTTCCGTGCCAGGGCCGACAGGTCTATGCTTACTTTGTTGGGACTTCTGATCATGGTCTTTATCAAGCCCATTTGGGACACACATCTGAGCGAATGCCCTGATCTTACGGCAGCGGTTCAAGGCGGGTACAAAAACTACCCCATCTTTGCTGATAGTTCAAGGATTATATCAGAGAAACAGCGCTGGAACGGGAATGAAACACGCCCAAGGGCTCACGCAAAAATAACTTCCCTTTTTGGTTCACCCCTCTCTTTTCTTGATAAAACCACGGCTTTCGTGGTAATGTCGCCTTGCCTGCTCATAGGATAGGGAGTTTTGGATTCCGTCAGATCTTTATTTTGGGCTTTTGAGGATAATACGAGGATGAAGCTATTTTTTTGTCTGTTAGGGCTCCTGCTCATAGTTGAAGGCCTTCCCTATTTCGCATTTCCGCATAAGATGAAAAAATGGATTGCCACCATGCAGGAAATCCCCAATACACATCTCAGGGTAATGGGGTTTGTGGCAATGGGGCTTGGTCTGGTGCTCACCTATTTTTTCAGGGAATAACATCCATACGGTACGATGAGGAAAGACCCATGATAGCAAGATTGCTCGAATTTATCAGGACCGATATCTGGAGGATTCGACTAAAGGAGTTATCAAGAAATAGATCCTTTGGTATCCGGCTGTTGAGGATCATCCTCCTGGCCACACGAGGGTTTAGCGAAGGGAAAATTCACCTGAAGGCCTCAGCCCTCACGCTCTATTCCCTGCTCGGCATTGTTCCTGTGTTTGCCATGGCCTTCGGTATCGCCAAGGGTTTTGGCTTTGAAAAGACCCTCCAGAAGAACCTCCTTGAGCGATTTCACGGCCAGGAAGAGGTGGTGATGAAGGCCATCGATTTCGCCAATACTCTTCTCGAGGCAACAAAAGGCGGCGTTATTGCAGGTATCGGCTTAATAGTCCTTATTTGGGCTGTATTAAGGGTGCTGAGAGATGTGGAAAACGCATTGAATGATACCTGGGGGATAGAGGAGGCAAGGAGTTTCGGAAGGAAATTCAGCGATTACCTGACAATTATTATTGTCTGTCCCATTCTATTGGTCATGTCCGGCAGCGTCACCGTCTTTATCAACGCTCAGGTGACAACAATCACCGAAAGGGTAGCGCTGTTAGGGTACTTCAGCCAGTTCATATTCTTCACGTTGAAATTCCTGCCCTACTGTGTGATCTGGGGGCTATTCACTTTTATCTATATCTTAGTGCCCAATACAAAGGTCAATTTCAGGTCTGGCCTCATAGCCGGTGTTATCGCCGGATCCATTTACCAGATCGTCCAGTGGGGGTATGTCTATTTTCAGGTGGGGGTAGCGAAATATAACGCCATATACGGGGGGTTTGCAGCATTGCCTCTCTTCTTGATATGGCTTCAGATGAGTTGGATAATCGTCCTCCTTGGTGCTGAAATCTCTTTTGCCCATCAAAACGTAGATACCTACGAGTTCGAACCCGATTCTGAACATATAAACTTATCTTTTAAAAGGCTCCTATCTCTGCTGATTGCACATCTGTTGACAAAACATTTTTCCGACGGTGAAAAGCCCTTGACCGCCCAGCAGATTTCCCGCAGCCTCGAAATCCCTGTTCGTTTAGTGCGCCAGATACTCTTCGAGCTGGTTCATAGCGGTATTATGTCTGAGATAAAGACTGTTAACGAGAAGGAAACGGCCTATCAACCCGCCTTTGACATTCATCGTCTGACAATAGCTCATCTCCTTGAGGCAATGGATCAAAGGGGGGTGGAGAGTATCCCGGTGGCCCAATCCAGGGAATTAGGCATGTTGTCGGAAGCGCTGGAGGGTATCAGGGAGGCCGTTGCTCAATCCCCTGCCAACAGACTTCTGAAAGATATTTAAGCGGTTGCGCTGCAGTATCTTCACTGCCATCACGCTGTAAGGTCTTTTCTCTTTGCGAACTTTGCGTCTCGAGTCCCGCCGGCGGGACGGGCGGTGAAAACATGCTCTCACTGAGCTGCTGGTTAAGCCAATGAAAATCAGAGAGGAATTACATGGGATATAAGGGAGTCATTTTTGATTTAGACGGGACGTTGCTTGATACATTGGAGGATCTTGCAGACTCGGTAAATCGCGTCTTACAGGATAAGGGGTTTCCAACACACCCGATGGAGGCATTTCGCTATTTCGTCGGCGATGGAGCAGCCATGGTTGTCTCACGCGCACTGCCACCGGAGAAGCGGACTGAGCTGGCAGCGGATTGTTTGGAAGCGTTCCTCGAGGAGTACAGTCGTAACTGGAATATAAAAACCAAACCGTACGGCGGAGTATCGGAACTGCTGGATGCCCTGGCTGCAAAAAGCATCGAGATGGCCGTGTTTACTAACAAACCTCAGCATTTCGCCGAGCTCTGCATCCAGGAGTTTCTCTCCGGCTGGAAGTTTACAGCGATACTTGGCCAGAGGGATGGATTCCCCCTGAAGCCTGATCCTGCAGGCCCATTAGAAATAGCCCGGCGTGTGGATATTCCATCACAAGAATTTCTCTACCTTGGCGACAGTGACATCGATATGAAAACCGCTGTCAGCGCCAACATGTTCCCGGTTGGCGCCCTGTGGGGCTTTCGTTCGGAGAAAGAGTTGAGAGAATCCGGTGCTGTTGAAGTAATCAGCAAGCCAACGGAACTGCTGAAGTTTGTAAACTGATTGCCCGGCAATTTTGATTATGGGATGGTTTTCTGTGCTCTTGTGAAACGGGGCAGACGATAATTTCGGAGGAAAACATGACATATAATGAAGATTTGGCCCAGCGCGTTCGAGAGGAAATGAGCGCGCTGCCGGGCTATGTAGAGAAAAAGATGTTCGGTGGTGTTGGATTCATGCTGCAGGGCAACATGGCATGTGGCGTGAATGGGACAGACCTCATTGTGAGGGTTGGACCGGAACGATACGAGAGTGCATTGGCAGAACCTCACACGAAGTTATTTGACATGACCGGGAGACCGATGAAGGGTTGGGTGGTCGTCCTTGCGGAAGGGTATGAAGCGAACGGAGACTTGAAGGCATGGGTACAGCGAGGAGTGGCGTATGCGATGTCGTTACCAGCCAAATAATGCCCGAACCACAACGTTGCATTAGATATTCATAATTGACAAAAACAAGCAGGAGTATTAGTATTACCAGTATTACGTATTACTGGAGGTGCAATCATGAGAGTTACCATAAAAGGCCAAGTCACAATTCCACAAGAAATTCGGGAAAAATTAGGAATAACTCCTGCAGTTGAAGTGGATTTTGTAGAAGAGAAAAACCGAATTTATTTGGTGAAAAGGAAAGGCGAGCCTAAAAAGACATATAAATTCAGGAAATTGAGGGGGATCGCCAACGTTAAAATGACAACTGATGAAATAATGGCCCTGACAAGAGAAGATAAATGAAAGGGGTTCTGGTTGATTCGAATATTGTTTTGGATGTTTTTCTGAACGATCCAGAATGGGCAGACTGGTCTGAATCAAAACTGGACGAGTATGATCAGTCGGAGATCTTGTATATCAACTCGATCATTTATTCTGAAATCTCCATTGGTTTTGACCTGATAGAGGATCTGGAATCTGCAACAGCGAGGGCCGGTTTCCAGATGTTGGAAATCCCCAAAGAGGCATTGTTTTTAGCCGGAAAAGCCTACCTTAAATACAAAAAAAGAAAGGGCATAAAAAGAACTCCGCTCCCGGATTTTTTTATTGGCGCACAAGCCGCCGTCCAGAGTTTGGATTTAATTACGAGAGATGTCTCCACATATCAATCGTATTTTCCAACTGTAAAACTGATATCTCCATAAGATTGATGAACCCGTAAGCGGTTCCTCCTTCTTTTAACTTTAGGCACTTTAGTTCACTTTAGTCACTTTAGTCACTTCCCTCTGACAGATATTTGAGATCTTCTTTACCCCTTTCTTCGTTGACAAAAAAGAGCAAAACCCCACCCACTATAAAGAAAACGGAGATAGAGGTAATGCTTATTCGCGACGCCATATTACTGCTATACCCCATATGTCTTACCATAAGACCTACCCCGCCCATGAAGACCGGGCCGATAACAACAGCAAACTTTCCTATCATATTATAAAAACCGAAATACTCGGCAGGCTTGTCATGGGGAATTATCCTGGCAAAAAAGGATCGACTTAAGGCCTGGATACCGCCCTGGACCAGACCAACGATAATGGCAAGAACATAGAACTCCGTGCTGCTCTTCATAAAAGCGGCCCATATGGAAACAAAAAGGTAAACTGCGATGGCCACAAAGATCGCCCTTTTGGCCCCAAATTTACCTCCAAAGTACCCGAAACCTATTGCCGATGGAAAACCCACAAATTGGGTAATGAGGAGGGCGACGATTAAGTCGTTGGATTTAAACCCTATGGAGATACCGTAATCGACCGCCATACGTATGACGGTGTTCACACCGTCGATATAGAGCCAGTACGCCACAAGGAATAAAAAAATAGTTTTCAGATGGCGGATCTCCTGAAAAGTCCCCCTTAATTGAATGAGCCCGGCCTTTATCACATTCACTTCAGATTTTGCATCTATAGCAGCCGGTTCCCTGACAAAGAGCATGAGCGGGATCGAGAAGACCGCCCACCAGATACCTACTGTGAGAAACGAGAATCTTACAGCTTCCCCTGCACCTGCAAATCCAAATGTTGCGGGGCTCAAGGTCATCCATACATTCACGGCGAAAAGGATGCCTCCGCCTAAATAGCCTAAAGAAAAACCGAGCGCTGATATAAAATCCAGTTTTTTTTCAGACGCTATCCCCGTAATAAGCGCATCGTAGAAGATGTTCCCCCCTGAAAATCCGACAGTCGCAAAGACATACAACAGGACGGCCGTGGGCCAGTTCCCTTTGGAAACCATATAAAGGGCTAACGTCATCACAATGCCGATAAATGCAAAAAAGAGGAGGAACTTCTTTTTTGAGCTGCCTTTGTCGGCAATTGCCCCTAATACGGGTGCGCAAAGGGCCACAACAATACCCGCAGCTGAATTTGCCAGTCCTAACCGGGCGGTACTCAATGTGGTATCAGCGCCGACACTCCAGAACTGTTTGAAAAAGATCGGGAAAAACCCCGCCATAATGGTGGTGGCAAAGGCCGAATTGGCCCAGTCATACATGGTCCATCCGAAGATTGCCTTTTTGTCGTTGATTTGCATAGGTTGCCGGTTACTCTGAAAAGCTGCTTAACAAGGTGTGACGATTAGGAACTCATTTTTCGTACTCTTCGTGTGCTTCGTGGTAAAATCACTGGTTGGTTCCCCGCTTCAGCGGGATGAAGCTATTGTTGAGTGAACTCTTACCCAAACCGGAACAGATGCTTTACGGCGCTCCATCCCATTTTCCGACGCAGAATACCGAGCTGGTCTTGCAGGGGGAGATCTTTCGGGCATACATCCTCACAGGCCAAAAGCCCCATGCAGCCGAAAATGCCTTCATCCGTGCCGATAACCTCGAAATATTCCCTTTCCTTCCTCTGATCTCTCGGGTCTAACATGAAGCGGGCAATACGGTTCAGGGCAACGGCCCCTATAAAATCCTCCCGCATATTGGCGGTGCCGCAAGATGCCACGCAGCAACCGCATTCTACGCAACGCTCCAATTCATAGATCTCCTCGGCTAAGGAGTTGTCCATCCTTTCTTCTTCGACATTGGGGTCCATGGTTTTATCGGTGTGAATCCACGAGCCCACTTCTTCGTTCATGGCCCTGAACCAGGTACCTGTGTCTACGGAAAGATCTCCTATCAACTTGAATACAGGGAGGGGCATCAGGGTAATCTCGGTTGGGAGTTCTTTGGTAAGGGTCTTGCATGCAAGATCGGGTCTCCCGTTGATCACCATGGCGCAGGATCCGCAAATCCCGGCGCGACAGCAAAAATCGAACTGAAGGGATGGGTCCTGCTCTTCCCTGATCCGTGTCAGGGCTATAAAGAGGGTCATGCTGTCGGTCTCTTCGAGATGAAATGTATCCGTATGCGGTACAGAGTTGGAATCCAGCGGATTATAACGAAATATATTAAACTTCAGTTTTCTACCCATCTTATGCTCCTGTGACCTCCCCGTCCTGGCTGATAATCTTGGATGCCCCATATCCGCGACTCCCCGGCGGAATTTCCATCACTTTGGAAACAGGCTCGTATTCAAGGGTCGGGAGGGTATTGCCTTCATCCCAGGTCGCTAAGGTTCGGTTCAACCAGTCCTTGTCGTTTCGGGCATCATAATCTTCGCGGGCATGGCATCCACGGCTTTCAGTCCGTTGAAGCGCCCCGTATGCTACACAAAGCGCTAAGCGAACCATCCCCTGGATCTTGATGGCCAAGGCCAGTTCCGGACTGGCCCCGAGCCAGTTGGAACGGATCCCCACCTTCTTTGCCCGGGCGTAGATCTCCTGCAGGTTATCAACCGCCTTCTGGAGGTCGTTCCCGTTCCTGAAAATGCCAACCCGGTCCATCAACTCGTCCTGCATTGCATTACGAATCTTATAGACATCCTCGTTACCGTCTTTGCACGATACCAACCGTTCAATACGTTCCAGTTCCCTGACCACACAACCCTTTATAATACCGGTATCAAAAGTGACATCATATCCCTTTAAGAACCCGGCAATCTTTTCTCCAATAATCTTCCCGGCAACTATCGTCTCAGCCAGGGAGTTCCCACCCAGACGGTTAAGACCGTGCAGATCCCAACAGGCCGCCTCGCCTGCGGCAAAAAGCCCTTTGAGCCCATAGGCCGCACCGTCTTTGTCGGTCCTCACGCCTGCCATTGTATAATGCTGGGCAGGACGTACCGGAATAAGTTGGGTAATAGGGTCAATGCCGAGGAAATTATTGCAGATCTCCTCCACTTCCCTGAGCTTGGTCTTGATGTGTTGAGCCCCGAGATGCCGTATATCCAACCAGAGATGATCACCGTAATGGCCTTTTACTCCCAGACCCCTTCGAATATGATGCGTCATCCACCTCGATACCACGTCGCGGGATGCCAATTCCGCCTTTTCAGGCTCATACTCGGGCATAAAGCGATTTTCATTTACATCTAAAAGGGTGCCGCCATCGCCTCGGCATCCCTCGGTCACCAAAATGTGCGTAGGAACAATGCCGGTGGGATGAAATTGTATGGCCTCAGGGTTTCCAATTGGAACAATACCGGTATCAAGGGCGATGATGGCCCCACTCCCTTCATTGATAACCGCATTGGTGGTCTCACGATATATACGGCCATAACCGCCGGTAGCTATTAATGTGGCTTTGGCTAAATAAGCCTTCAGCTTCCCTGTTTTAAGGTCTCTGACCACCGCCCCCGTACAGGTTTCCCCGTCGTGAATAAGGGATATGGCCTCCATCCGGTCGTGCACCTTCACGCCTAATTCCACCACCCTGTTGTCCATGGTGTAGAGGAGTGTATGCCCGGTCCCATCCGACGTGTAGCAGGTCCTCCATTTGGCCGTTCCGCCAAAAGATCTTGCGGTAATCAGACCTTCTTTCTCTTTGGCCTCAACCTTTTCATGCTGTTTTCCGCCTTTGAAATAGGTGGATTTCCCGGGGACAACCCTGTTCCACGGAATCCCCCAGAGGGCCATTTCACGCACTGCTGTAGGGGCAGTCTCCACAAAGAGACGTGCCACTTCCTGGTCGCAACCCCAGTCCGAACCCTTGACTGTATCCTCAAAATGTATATCCGGGTTATCCCCATCCCCCATTACGCAATTTCCCAAAGAGGCCTGCATCCCTCCCTGGGCAGCTGATGAATGAGACCGCCTGGGGGGCACCAGGCTCAGGCATATGGCCTTGAATCCGTTTGACGCCGCCTCGACGGCAACCCGTTCTCCTGCTAATCCGGCTCCTATGCACAACAGATCAGTGAATTCGGTTTCCAACTACTTTACCCCGTTTGAGATTGAATATTGAATATTGACGATTTTCGCGAGTCTATTCTGATGGTTTCGCACCTAATGTAGTGTCTGAACCAAAACCCCGAAATATGATTTCTTAATTTTGCTCAGGGATTTTCAAATCCATGAGATTGCTTTGTTTTTTAAATCCGCAATCCGAAATCTGCAATCCGAAATCGTGTCTGAATCACGCCTTAGCGTGATTCAGACACTAAACTGGCAGTGTCATGAATCTGATTAAGGTGATAAGGCCAATCAATATGAATATCCCTGTAAGGATATTTTCAAATCTCTTCAACCCCTTCCGGTTGCTTCGTTTGATAAAGCCCCATTTCACGCCAATACGATAAAACCCGATCCCCACGTGAAGCTCCACCATGGGTAGAAGAATAAGGTAGAACACCAGCCAGACCCCCCCCTGGATCCTCGCTGCGCTTTTGGCGGCAGTGATCGGGAGGTCGGTGAGTACGGTCCACATATGAATCGATCCCATGATCAGAATAACCATGGCCGTGCCTGCCTGGATTAGCCATAGCCATGTATCTAAATGGTGAAGCGTTCGGGCGTGTTTCCAGATCGTAGATTGTTGCTCCGCCCGGAAAGGGATCTTGCGGGCAGCCAAGATAAAGTGAAAGAGGAAAGTCGCCCCGATGAGCGGTCCTCCCACCTGGGCCATGTATGTGGCCTCAAGGAAGTGGGCAAGGGTGTTCATGGCATCGGCCCCCAGATTGACGCTGGCCACGAGAATCATGTGGCTCCACATAAACGTGATAAGCCCCACGCCTGTCAGCATCTGAATCCAGTCAAACAAAGCTGAACCAACACCTGGAGAGCGAACATATATGGTAGTATCGATGGCCATTCTTTAACCCCCGATTAAAATTGCAGATTTATATTGAATTCTCGGGAATACTTATATTGGGTTCATGTTTTTGTCAAGGCGAAACAGAAACTCCATTTTTTCCTTGACAGAAAAACACAATTTTTCTATAGGTTTCCTTCAAAAGGAATTCGTCTGATAAAGAATAAAAACCTGGAACTTTGGATATGAACATAGATAAGCTGCTGGCAGAAAAAAAGTCCAAGATTATCAAGAAATGGCGAAACGCTGTCATCAAGTCATACCCTGAAGACAGTCAGGGATTCCTGAAAAGAGAAAAGAGTCAATTTGCCAACCCCGTGGGTCTTACCATATCAACAGAAATTGAAACCCTGTATGATGAAATTATTAGCGGCGACAATACTGAAAAGATTTCATCCTGCCTCGACAGTATCATTAGAATAAGGGCTGTCCAGGATTTCAAACCTTCCCAGGCCGTTGCCTTTGTTCTTCAACTGAAGCAGATCATAAAGAAAGAATTGGGAAACGACCATTCGGATGAAATGCGTATCCTTGACAACAGAATAGATGAAATTGCTCTCCTGGCCTTTGATATCTATTCTGCGTGCCGCCAGAAGATCTCTGAAATTCGGGTAAATGAGGTCAAGAGTCAAGTGGGGAAATTATTAGAGAGAGCTAATCTCATAAGCGAGATACCGGAGCAGAGACCGGCTCTTTGAGATGATAATAGTGGGACAGTTATTTGAAATGAGGTAATGGCCTATGAATTTCGTATTGAGCATTCTATTTTCATCCTTCGCAGTCATGGTGGTTGTGCTGATCCCCTGGATAGGTGTTGGGGCATTGGATCTGCGGATCCTTTTCGGGATTATTATCCCATACGCGGCCATGATCACCTTTTTTGTGGGTATTGTGGTCCGTGTGATCGGCTGGAGTAAATCGCCCGTACCATTCAGGATCCCAACCACAGCGGGCCAGGAATGGTCTTTCCCCTGGATCAAAACAAACCCCATTGACAACCCTAAGGGCACAACGGGGGTCGTTATCAGAATGATTTTAGAGGTACTCACATTCCGGTCCCTGTTCCGGAATACCAGACTTGAGTACAGGAGAATCGATGGCGTTCCAAAGATAGATTATGAATGGGAAAAATGGCTCTGGATTGCCGCTATCCTTTTCCATTATTCCTTTCTCGTGATTTTCCTGAGGCACTTCAGGTTTTTCATGGAGCCGGTGCCGGGATTTGTAACATTACTGCAAAACCTTGACGGCTTTATGCAGATGGGCGCTGCGCCTATATACGGTTTTGGCCTTCCCGGAGTTTATCTGACCGATATGCTCCTTATGACCGCAGTCACATGGCTACTTGTAAGGAGGATCATCTACTCCCAGGTTCGCTATATCTCCCTCCCGGCAGACTATTTCCCTCTTTTTCTGATTCTTTCCCTCGGATTTTCGGGTATGCTCATGCGGTACCTCTTCAGGGTTGATGTTACAAAGGTAAAGGAATTGGCCATCGGCCTGTTCAAGTTTTCCCCGGTTTCCCCCGAAGGGATTGGTGTGATTTTTTATATCCATCTATTTATCCTCTGCGTTTTGATCGCCTATTTCCCCTTCAGTAAATTGATGCACGTAGCCGGTGTATTTCTCAGTCCGACAAGAAATCTGGCCAACAACAGCCGCTTTGTCAGGCATGTGAATCCGTGGAGTTATCCTGTGAAGACCCACACCTATGAAGAATATGAGGATGAGTTCAGGGATAAAATGATAGAGGCTGGCTTACCCGTAGAAAAAGAGGCTGAATCAACAGCAGAAACAGAAGAAAAGGAGTAACCATGGCAGATACCCCAAAACCAGCAGAAATAGCGAAAATTGACCACTATCCATCCCCTTTCGAAAAGGGGTGGATGAATAAACAGGTAGAAATCAAACCTGGCGTCTATTGCTATGCTTCAAAACCAAAGAACCTTGAGTACGTGGGCATGCCCAACCCGAGGGAGTGGAATCCTGCTGACGAGGACTGGAAGCTGCCTGAAAACTGGAAAGAGATCATTGAAGAGGGTTTCAAGGATCGTCTTGACAAGTACAGGTCGTTCAAACTCTTTATGGATATCTGTGTCAGGTGCGGGGCGTGTGCTGATAAGTGCCATTTCTTTATCGGTTCTGGCGACCCCAAGAACATGCCGGTACAGAGGGCAGAGCTTCTCAGGTCGGTTTACAGGAAAAACCACACCATCGCCGGAAAGATATTAGGCCCATTCGCGGGCGCGAGAGAACTTACAGAAGACGTGCTTAAGGAGTGGTGGTACTACCTCTACCAGTGCACTGAGTGCCGGCGCTGCTCCGTTTTCTGTCCCTACGGGATTGATACCGCAGAGATAACTATGATGGGCAGAGAGTTGACGAATCTTTTAGGTCTCAACATCGACTGGATCGCCGCGCCCGTTGCAAACTGTTACCGGACCGGGAACCATCTCGGCATTCAACCCCACGCTTATAAAGATATGATGGATTTCTTTACGGACGAAATTGAGGATATTACCGGCATCCGAATGGAACAGGATTTTAACAGGAAGGGCGCCGAGATCCTCTTTATCACACCTTCGGGTGATGTGTTCGCTGACCCCGGGACATTTACCTGTATGGGCTACATGATGCTCTTCCATTATCTGAAGGAACAGGGTCTTGACATAACATGGAGCACCTACGCCTCAGAGGGTGGTAATTTCGGGTTTTTTACCTCTCATGAGATGGCAAAGAGGCTCAACGCCAAGATGTATGCCGAAGCCAAGCGGCTCGGCGTCAAATGGATCCTGGGCGGTGAGTGCGGTCATATGTGGCGCGTTTTGAACCAGTATATGGACACCTTCAATGGGCCCCCCGACTTTTTAGAGGAACCGGTGTCGCCCATTACAGGGACCAAATTTGAAAACGCAAATACCACCAAGATGGTGCATCTTGTGGAGTTTACCGCGGATCTCATGAAAAACAACAAGCTCAAGTTGGATCCCAGCAGGAATGATCATTTGAAGGTGACTTTCCATGACTCCTGTAACACGGCCAGAGGTATGGGTTTTCTTGAGGAGCCCAGGTATGTATTAAAAAATGTGTGTAATAATGTTTATGAAATGCCCCCGGAGACCATCCGAGAGCAGACCTTCTGCTGTGGGAGCGGTTCAGGTCTCAATGCCGGTGAAAACATGGAATTGAGGATGCGTGGAGGATTGCCGAGGGCCAACGCGGTAAAGTACGTCCATGACAAACACGATGTTAACATGCTCTCCTGTATCTGCGCCATAGACAGGGCTGTTCTTACAGCTTCTATGGAATACTGGGTGCCGGATGTGGAAGTCTCCGGGCTTCATGAGCTGGTAGGTAATGCCCTGGTATTTGATGGGGAGAAAACGAGAACCACCGATCTGCGTGGCGAACCTCTACCGGGAATGGAGGATGAAGAGGATGTATGATGGAGGTAAGATCATTATCGGCCTGATCATCGGTATCGGACTGTTTCTTTCCCCTTTCTTTTATAATGCAGGGAAGGCTGCCAAGGCTCCGGACCCACAGCTCACGCAAAAGGCGAAGGAAGCCCAGGTCTGTGTGGGAACGAAGGAGTATATGAGGGAGTCCCATTTCAGCCTCTTGG